>JACCDH011181231.1_pt1 | contig 14600 bp, 11 predicted proteins | sample 7442481 | NCBI WGS metagenome assembly JACCDH01 (sample SAMN15323433, study PRJNA562643) | freshwater metagenome | isolation source: river surface water | place: USA:Blue River Watershed | collected 2017-08-15
GGCGGCATGCCATGCTCACGCGACTGTGAGAGCAGTTCTTCAGCGATTGCGACCGGCCCTTGTGCCCGGTAAGCCTGGTCCTGCGCAGCGGCGATATGGCCCATCGCACCCAGCAGCGGCGCCATTGCGTGGCTGCGTGCGAGATGCGCGAAGCGGCGCGCGCGGTTGTCGAAGAGGGCGACATCATTCGGCAGCACGACATTGGGGAAGGGTTCGTGCTGGCCGATCTCGCCGGGCTGCAGAATTTTCTGTGACATGGGCTTGCACCATCAAAGCGTATAAAGGCCAACCCCGGCCGAAGCCGGGGTTGGGTGCCGTTACCGGCGTGGTTCGGAGTTTAGCCTGTTGCCAGGTCTCCGGTGGGGGAGAGTCCGTTACCGGATCTTCTTGTGACTGCCTTTACTGCAGGTGCTGCATGAAACTTACTTCGAACCGGTCTGTTCCTTGAACCATTCCGGATGGTGGTGCTTCGCCCAGTTCGCATCGACATTCCCGCGGGTCATCGCACGCAGCGTGCCCTTGACCCAGATCGCCGCATATACGTGAATGATCAGCGCCAGGATGCCGGTGAAGCCGGCCAGCATGTGGATCACCATCGCGAAGCGGATCACCGGGATCGGGAAATACATCGCGAAGTAGGAGCGCCAGATCACGATGCCCGACAGCAGCAGCGCCGCGACGCTGCCGACCATGGTCCAGAACATCAGCTTCTGGCCGGCATTGTATTTGCCGATCGGCAGTTTGTCCGGGCCGTCGCCGTTGTTGATGACTTCCTGGATCATCTTCAGCCATTCGATGTCGACCGGCTTGATGAAGTTTTCGTGCCACACACGACGCGCGAGGCCGATGAAGCTGATCACCATCACGATGCCGAGGAAAGGATGCAGGATGCGCGACCATACCGGCCCGCCCAGCACATTCGACAGGAAGAAGAAGGCCGGGTGGAAGAAGGCGAGGCCGGTCAGCGCCAGCAGCACGAACAGGATCGCGACCACCCAGTGGTTCGCGCGGTCCGATACGCCGTAGCGCTGCACGTATTTGCCGTTTTGCAGCTCGCTCATGTCAGGCTCCTCCCTTCTCGGCGGCGTGGTCGTCCGCATGGACTTCCTTCGGGCCCTTGGTGATGTAGTGGAAGAAACCACCCAGCACCGCGAGTCCGAGGCCCAGCGACAGCAGTGGCTTGGTCACGCCCTTCCAGAACGACACCATCGGGCTGATGGTGGGGTCCTTCGGCAGGCCGTGGTACAGCTCGGGCTTGTCCGCATGGTGCAGCACATACATCACGTGCGTGCCGCCGACACCGGCCGGGTTGTACAGGCCGGCGTTCTCGTAGCCGCGCTCCTTCAGGTCCACCACGCGCTCTTCTGCCTGATGAATCATCGCTTCCTTGGTGCCGAACATGATCGAGCCGGTCGGACAGGCCTTCACGCAGGACGGTTCCTGACCCACAGCCACACGGTCCGAGCACAGCGAGCATTTGTAGGCCTTGCTGTCCTTCTGCGAGATGCGCGGAATGTCGAACGGGCAGCCGGCCACGCAATAGCCGCAGCCGATGCAGTGCTCCTGGTTGAAGTCGACGATGCCGTTTGAGTACTGCACGATCGCGCCCGGCGACGGGCAGGCCTTCAGGCAGCCCGGGTCTTCGCAGTGCATGCAGCCATCCTTGCGGATCAGCCACTCGAGCTTGCCGGCTTCCTCGATCTCGGAGAACCGCATCACGGTCCACGAGTTCTCGGTCAGGTCGGTCGGGTTGTCATAGACGCCGATGTTGTCGCCGATTTCATCGCGCAGGTCGTTCCATTCCATGCACGCCGACTGGCAGGCCTTGCAGCCGATGCACTTCGATACATCGATCAGCTTGGCCACCGGCGTCAGCGTGCGTGCTTGTGGCGTCGCGGTCGTCGTCGCCGATTTTCTGGTGATATCTGAACTCAACATAGCCTTATGCCTTTTCCACGTCGACCAGGAAGGCCTTGAACTCCGGCGTCTGCGTATTCGCATCGCCGACCGAGGGTGTCAGCACGTTCGTGATGTAGCCCTGCTTGGTCAGGCCCTTGAAGCCCCAGTGGTTCGGGATGCCGATCGTGTGGGTCTCTTTGCCTTCGATCATCAGCGGCTTCAGGCGCTTGGTGACCACCGCTTTCGCGATGATCTGGCCACGCTTGGAGCGCACCTTGATCTTGTCACCTTGCTTCACGCCCTTGGCTTTCGCGAGCTGTTCGCTGATCTCGATGAACAGCTCCGGCTGCAGCACCGCGTTGATGCGCTGATGCTTGGTCCAGGTACCGAAATGCTCGGTCAGGCGGTAGGTGGTGGCGACGATCGGGAAGTCCTTCGCCGTACCCATCTCGTCGAGGTCGTTCTTGAACACGCGCGCGGCCGGGTTGTTCTTGGCCTTCGGGTTCTTCGGCCAGAACGGGTTGACCTCGAGCGGCGTCTCGAACGGCTCGTAGTGCTCGGGGAACGGGCCCTCGGCCATCTTGTCGACCGCGAAGAAGCGCGCAACGCCTTCCGGGTTCATGATGAACGGACCGACATTCTCCTGAGGCGCGGCATCCGGGCGCATGTCGGGCACGTCGGAGCCGGCCCACTTGTCGCCTTTCCATTCGATGACCTTGCGCTTCGGGTTCCACGCCTTGCCCGACGGGTCCGCCGATGCACGGTTGTACAGGATGCGGCGGTTCGCCGGCCACGCCCACGCCCAGTTCGGCGTATTGCCGTGGCCGGTGTCGGTGTTGTCGCGCCTTGCCATCTGGTTACCTGCTTGCGTGTACGCGCCGCAGAAGATCCAGACGCCGCAGGCGGTCGTGCCGTCATCGCGCAACTGGCCGAAGCCGGACAATTGCTCGCCAGCCTTCACCAGCAGCTTGGTCTTGTCCTTCGGGTCATAGATGTCGGCCAGCGCCTTGCCGTTGTATTCCTTCGCGATTTCGTCCGCAGTGGGGTTCAGCGGATCGCGATACGGCCAGCTCAGGTTCAGGATCGCGTCCGGGAACGCACCGCCATCCTTCTTGTACATGCCGCGCAGCTTCTGGAACAGCTCGGCGAGGATCTCGGTATCGGCCTTCGCATCACCGGCCGGCTTCTGGCCGGCCCAGTGCCACTGCAGCACGCGGCCCGAGTTGATCACTGAGCCATCTTCCTCGGCAAACAGCGACGAGGGCAGGCGGTAGACGGTGGTCTGGATCTTCGCCGGGTCAACGTCATTGAACTCGCCATGGTTGGACCAGAACTCCGAGGTCTCGGTCGCAAGCGGATCGACCACGACCAGGAACTTCAGCTTGGACAACGCGTCGGTGATCTTCTTCTTGTTCGGGAAGGCCGCCAGCGGGTTGAAGCCCTGTGCGATGTAACCGGTCATCTTGCCGTGATACATGTCGTCGAAGACCTGGATGATGTCGTGGTCCTTGTCGACTTTCGGCAGGTAATGGAAAGCCCAGTGATTGTCCTTGGTCGCGGCATCGCCGTACCAGGACTTCAGCATGCTGACCATGAACTTTTCATAGTTCTGCCAGTACGACATCTGGTCCTGGCGGGCCGGCTTTTGCGCACGCTTCTCGATGTAGCCCTGGTAGTCTTGCTCGGCGTCCTTCGGCAGGCTCATGTAGCCCGGCAGCATGGTCGACAGCAGGCCCAGATCGGTCAGCCCCTGGATGTTCGAGTGGCCGCGCAGCGCGTTCATGCCGCCGCCGGTCTGCCCGATATTGCCCAGCAGGAGCTGCACCATCGCGCCGGCGCGGATCATCTGCGAGCCGTAGGTGTGGTGCGTCCAGCCGAGCGCGTACAGGATCGTCATCGTGCGATCCTTGCCCGAGGTGGTCGCGACCATCTCGGCGACTTTCAGGAAGTCCGCCTTGGGCGTGCCGCAGACGCGCTCCACCATTTCCGGCGTGTAGCGGCTGTAGTGCGCCTTCATCAGGTTGAACACGCAGCGCGGATCCTTCAGCGTCGGATCGGTCTTCACGTAGCCGTCGGCACCGCGTGCGTAGGACCAGCTGCTGCGGTCGTACTTGCGCTTCTCGGCGTCATAGCCCGAGTAGATGCCGTCGACGAACTCGAAGCCCTTGTCGACGATGAAAGTCGCGTCGGTGTACGCCTTCACGTACTCCGCCTGGTACTTGTCGTTGCTGATCAGGTAGTTGATCAGCGCGCCAAGGAAAGCGATGTCGGAACCCGGCCGCAGGGCCGTGTAGAAATCCGAGACCGAGGCCGTGCGCGTATAGCGCGGATCGACCACGATCAGCTTCGCCTTGTTGTGTGCCTTTGCTTCGACAACCCATTTGAATCCGCACGGGTGCGCCTCGGCCGGGTTTCCACCCATAACGAGGATCAGGTCGGCATTCTTGATGTCGACCCAGTGATTCGTCATCGCGCCACGGCCAAACGTCGGGGCAAGACCTGCCACCGTCGGTGCGTGTCAGACGCGTGCTTGGTTGTCGAGTGCGATCATGCCCAGAGACCGTGTGATCTTCTGGGTCAGGTAACCGGTTTCGGTCGAGCCGGCCGATGCGCACAGCATGCCGGTCGACAGCCAGCGGTTGACCGTCTGGCCTTCCGCGTTTTTCGTGACGAAGTTGGCGTCGCGGTCAGCCTTGATCAGGTGCGCGATCTCGTCGATCGCCTGGTGCCACTCGATCGGCTCCCACTTGTCGGAACCCGGGCGGCGCACTTCGGGACGCTTCAGGCGCGACGGGCTGCGCAGCATGTCGAGGATGCCGGCGCCTTTCGGGCACAGCGTGCCGCGGTTGACCGGATGGTCGGGGTCGCCTTCGATATGGAAGACTTCGGCCTTCACATTCTTGGCCTTGTCGCCAGTGCTGTACATCAGGATGCCGCAACCGACCGAGCAATAAGCACAGGTGTTGCGGGTTTCGGTCGCGCGGTCGAGCTTGAAAGCTCGCATCTCGGCATGCGCCACCGAAGGCGCCAGGCCCATCACGGCCAGGGTCGATGTTCCTAACCCGGCCGCGGTGATCCTGAAGAACTGCCGTCGATTCATGGGGGCGTTCATCAAAACTCCGAAGAAGTTCATTGGAAAATGTGGAGGCGCTAGGCCTGGACGCCGGATCGGAAGACTGGCGGCCCGGGCTAGCGGCACCGTTGCGGACAGGAAGACGCTTCATTTTTGTCATCCATATTCCGCGCGGGCGTGAGTTTAACATGCACGGCTGTGCGTATTGTTTAGCCGTACCAGTGAATTTTTGGTGGATTCATGCGGGTTTTCATGAAGTTTCCGATATTGGAATAGGCTATTAATAACCTATTCAGAAATTCGGCAACGCTTCAGGCTCGCCACGCAGGCGAAGCGGCGGTGCGCAGGTAGTCGCCCTCGGTCGGGTGGGTTGCCGGGATGGCAAGCCGGCGGGAGATGAAGTGGGGATGGCGGATCGCGTCTTCGGGGGTGAGCACCGGCGTCACGCAGCAATCGGCCGGCTCGAACAACGCCGCCCAATCGGATTGCGTGCGGGTCGCAAATATCTGGGCGAGCTCGGCCTTCACCGACAACGCGTCGTCGCCGCCGACGGCCTGCCCCAGCGTCCAGTGGCGCGCCTTCAGCTCGGGGCGCTGCAGCAGGTCGCAGCAGGTTTCCCAGAATTTCAGTTCGAGCGCGCCAACGGCCATGTAGCGTCCGTCGCTGCAGCGATAGACGTCATAGCAGGGCAGGCCGCCGGTCAGGAAGTCGCGCGACGGCGGCGCGGTGTGGCCGTCGCAGTTCAATGCAAACAGCGGCATCAGGTGATGTGCGAAAACCGCATCGGTCATCGCCACATCGATGAAGCGCCCGGGTCCGCCCATCTTCACCGCGAGCAGCGCGGCAAGCGTGCCCTGTACCGCCGTCAGCGCGCCGCCGAGCAGGTCGCCGACCTGCAGGTTCGGGATTACCGGCCGGCCACTCTCATCGGCATTCTGCGCAAGCAGGCCCGAGTAGCCGATGAAGTTCAGGTCATGGCCGGCCATCTGCGCGAGCGGGCCGTGCTGGCCGTAGCCTGTAATCGAGCACATCACCAGTTTCGGATTGCGCGCCTTCAGCGTTTCCCAGCCGAGCCCTAGCCGCTCCATCACGCCCGGCCGAAAGCTCTCGATGACAGCGTCGGCAGTGTCGACCATGTCGAGGAAGCAGTCACGGTCACCCGAACCCTTCAGGTCGAGCCGCAGCGGTTGCTTGCCGCGATTGACCGCGATGAACAGTTGCGAGATCTCGTGCTTCACATGGCTCATCGTGCGCCCGTAATCGCCGGCGCCCTTGTCCTCGATCTTGATCACGGTCGCGCCCATGTCGGCCAGGTGCATGGTCGCGACCGGGCCGGGCAGCAGGCGGGTCAGGTCGAGGATGGTGATGCCGGCCAGCGGTTTGCTGGCCTGGTCGGGCGTCAGGTAGGGCGTTGTCATGCTGCGATTATGCGGCAATCCTGATCAGTGCCTGTCGTCATTCGGAATCTTCGCTGGACTCTCCGCCTGGCACGACGATTGGCCCACTGGTCCTGGCTTCCTTGCTGCGCGGTGCATAGTGAGCCTCGCCTTCAGCAGGTCGCTTGCGTGCCGCGACGGCCGGCGCAGGGGGCGGATGAACAGCATCCTGCGTGCGCAGCAGCATCAACGTGGCCGACGGCGGGGTGAACTGCTCACCCCGACCGACCAGCAACGCGGCGGGAATGCTCGCCGCCAGCTGACGCTTGAGTACGGAATGCAAGTCGGCCGGCGTACGCCAGCGCATGGTTCGCGCGTCGCGCAGCGCGTCGCTCCATTTCCCTACGATGGCTTCGCAGGTCTCTGGCGGCAAACCAAGCTCGATTTGCACGCGACTCGCCAGCGTGTCGTCCGGGGCGCGCAGATGGTTACGGTTTTCAAATTTACGCAACCAGGCGGCCGGATCTGAGCAGAATTTATGCAGCATCAGTGCTCCGATCGGTAGTGCCTGCTGCAGCTTGTTCAGGCAGGAGGCCGCAATTTCGTCGCGATGGCCACATTCTTCAATGCCCTTGCGCATCAGGTTGTGCGCGAGTGACAACAGAAAGCGATTTCCGTCTTCGTTGGCGTCACTGGAAATTTTCCAGTCCTGTGTCCACCGTGCCGCATTGATCCATGCATCACGAATGAGCCGCATGATCGGCGTCGGCGCGCCGGTCGACGACAGGATGCGCTCCTTGATGAAGTTTGATATCGAGGCCGACTCAGGACAATCTTTGTTGCAACCGAAGAAAAATTCGACGGTTGTCGCCTCGGCCAGACCTTGCATGGAATGATCGATGAGTCTTTGCGAACCTTCCAGAAGGGCATCGAGCTGCGCGGACTTCTGCTGTTCCATCTTGCTGCGCCATTCTGAATCGGTCTTTGGCCTGCTCGTAATCCGATCCTTGCTTATTTGCGGCAGCGAGCGCTGAAGTATCCACGCCGCCTCCGCCACCCATTGCCGGGGATGCATAAGTTGTCGCTGTCTCGCGAGTGCCTCCAGCTGATCCCCGCATCGGCTGAGCAGTGAAGTGAAAATTCCGAAGCAGGCCATCGCCGGGGGATCCTGGCATTTTTCCAGGATCGTTTGAAGCAGCTTGCTGAAACCGTCAAGATCATCCGGCACGAAGATGGCCGGTGCGCGGGCGGTCAACAGTTCTGCGTAAATGGAAGAGGTCGCTCCGTTTGGAAAAGCCAGCTTCCATACAGTGATTGGTTCATCAGACTGTTCATGATGTTCGAGGGGGGCACCGGCCGACATCAACAGTTCTATCACGGGTATGTTTCGCAACGATACCGCGATACCGAGCGGAGAATGGATAGATCCGTCGTCGCCTTCGTCCGTGAAATCGTGCTCGTCGATCAGCTTGCTCAGGAAGCGTATCGGCATTCGCGAATATACGCAGGCGGCTAGTCCTTCAAGACCGCTTGCATTTCTGCATGAAGCCAGGCTTGCGCCATGCTTGCGCAACGCTTCAAAAATCGAATGATGCTCACCCCGAGATGCAATGATCAACGGGGAACAATCGCCAGCAGTCGCGTTGGCGCCCGCATCGAGAAGCGCATTGACCATGGCTTCATTGCCGGTGCCTGCGGCAATCATCAAAGGCGTGAAATCGTCGCTCAGGTATGAATCAGCATAGGGAAACAGGGAGTTGATTTCCTGAGCTTCAAGTCCGGATACTGACACGTCGACATCAGCACCCGCCTTGATCAGCATTTTCACGATGGCCACTTCCCCGGCAATCACGGCATGATGCAGGGCTGTTTTTTTGTTTTTATCCTTGTAGCCGACGAAGATTTGCGCAATATTTATCAGCGCCTCCGCCATCTCGACATGGCCGTCTCGACAGGCTTCCATCAGCAGATCGACGCCGTCTGCCGGTGTGGGCGGAATATCCGCACCGCGCATCATCAGGGTAGAAATGGCCCATGGCTGGTTACTTCGCGCGGCGATGACCAAAGGATGCCATTCATAGCGACCATTGCCATTGATGCTCGCGCCCATCTGAAGAGCTTGGTCGATTTTTTGAGGCGATTCACGCTCGTTGCCATATTCGATCGCACGGACAAGAAGCATGTTTGCCCGGTCGAGAAGGAATTGAGCCGTCAGCGCCGGCGGAAATGCAGCGGGAAGGTGTGGGGCAGGATGGGTGTACATGCAGGAGTCGGGAGGGTTGAAGAAATCTCAAGCTCAGTCCCGCACCCGGATGATGGGTTCCTGCGTTACTTACTGCTTTCTATCAGGCTTGAACCTGCTCAAGCGCCTCCTGCAGCTGCATCCATTCTTCCTCGAGCTTGTCCAGCGTTTGTTTGCAAATGACTTGCTTTTCGAGCAGCTGCTTCAGCTCATCCTTGCGGCCCGCATCGTAAATCGCGCTGTCGGCCAGCGTTGTTTCGATCAGCAGCTTTTCATTCTGAAGATCGCTCATATCCGACTCAATTTTTTGTAGTCGCTTTTCCAGCGGCTTGCGCAACGCTGACAGGCGTTGCCGCTCTTGCGCTTCCAGCCGCTTCTGTTCCTTGCGGTCGATTGACGATTCTATGTTCGCTGATGGTTCGATCGCTGCGGCAGCTATCTCGGCCTTGGCCTTGAACAGCCAGTCGCGATAGTCATCGAGGTTGCCATCGAAAGGCGACAGCTTGCCATCGGCGACGATCAGGAATTCATCAGTGGTCGCCCGCAGCAGATGGCGATCGTGCGAGACCAGCATCAGCGTGCCATCGAATTGCGCAAGCGCCTCAGTCAGCGCTTCGCGGGTTTCGAGATCGAGGTGGTTGGTCGGCTCATCCAGCAGCAGCAGGTTCGGGCGCTGCCAGACGATCAGCGCCAGCGCGAGCCGCGCCTTTTCGCCGCCGGAGAAGGGCGCGATCGGGCTTTTCACCATCTCGCCGGGGAAGTTGAAACTGCCGAGGAAATCGCGCAGCTCCTGCTCGCGCACATCGGGCGCGATGCGCATCAGGTGCGTCAGCGGGCTATCGTCGGGGCGCAGCATTTCGAGCTGGTGCTGCGCAAAGTAGCCGACGACCAGGCCCTTGCCGAGTCGTGATACGCCGTGCAGCGCAGGGATGTCACCAGCGATCGTCTTGATGAAGGTCGATTTGCCGGCGCCGTTGACGCCCAGCAGGCCGATGCGCTGTTCTGACTGCAGCGCGAAATTGATGCCCCGGACGATGACCTTTTCCTCGCCGTCGTCGCTGCGGTAGCCGGCATCGACCTTGTCGAGCACCAGCAGCGGGTTTGGCGCGCGCTCGGGTTCGCGGAACTCGAACGAGAATTCGGCGGCCGCGCGCAGAGGTGCGAGTTCTTCCATGCGTGCCAAGGCCTTCACGCGGCTCTGCGCCTGCTTGGCCTTGGTGGCTTTCGCCTTGAAGCGGTCGATGAAGGATTGCAGGTGCGCACGCTTGCGCTGCTGCTTTTCCAGCATCGCCTGTGCCAGTTCCAGTTGCGCGGCACGTTGACGCTCGAACGCGCTGTAGTTGCCGGAGTAGCGCTTCAGCTTGCGCTCGTCAATGTGCGCAATGACATTGGTCACGCCGTCGAGGAAATCGCGGTCGTGCGAAATCACGAGCATGGTGCCGGGGTAGCGCTTGAGCCAGTCTTCCAGCCACAGGATCGCGTCGAGGTCGAGGTGGTTGGTCGGCTCATCCAGCAGCAGCAGTTCGGATGGACACATCAGCGCCTGAGCGAGATTCAGCCGCATGCGCCAGCCACCAGAGAAGCTGGCGACGGGACGGGTCATCTGTTCTTCGGAAAAGCCGAGACCGGCCAGCAGCTGCTCGGCACGCGAGCGCGCGGTGTAGGCGTCGGCATCGGCCAGTTTTGCGTGCAGCTCGCCGATGCGATGGCCGTCGGCCTGGGCTCCTTGCGCTTCGAGCAGCGATAGTTCATGTTCGAGCGAACGCAGCGCGGCATCGCCGTCGATCACATAATCGGCTGCAGCGCGATCCAGCGCCGGCGTCTCCTGCGCGACATGCGCGATGCGCCACTGCTTCGGGAAGTCGATGCTGCCATTGTCCGGATGCAGCTCATCACGGAGCATCGCGAACAGCGTCGATTTGCCGGTGCCGTTGGCGCCGATCAGGCCGACTTTTTCGCCGGGGTTGATGGTCAGGTCGGCCTGCTCGAACAGCGGCTTGGTGCCGCGCATCAGGGTAAGTTGTTGGAGGCGGATCATGGAAGCATTTCGAATATGCGGAGATGGGTCCCAGCTTGCGCTGGGACGACGAGTTAAAAAGGGTCAGCCTTTGGACCGTCGTCCCAGCGCAAGCTGGGACCCATGGATAAATCGCGATTACAGCTGATCGGCGGTCAGAAGAAACACCGCCTCATCCCCCGCACTGGTCGACAGCCAGGTCAATTCCAGACCCGCAAATGCCGTCTCGGCATACGCAAACTCATTACCGATCTCGACCACCAGCACGCCGTCCGGCGTCAGTCTCTCCTTCGCGCCGGCGACGATGCGTCGCACGAGGTCCATGCCGTCGTCGCCACCCGCCAGCGCCATCGGTGGTTCGGCTTGGTACTCGGCCGGCAGCTTCGCCATCGATGCGCTGTTCACGTACGGCGGGTTGGTGACGATCAGGTCGTATTTTTTCTTCGGCAGCTTATCGTACAGGTCGCCATGGTGCAGCGTGATCCGGTCCTGCAGTTCGTAATCGGCGACGTTTTTCTTCGCGACGTCGAGAGCATCGGTCGACAGGTCGACCGCATCGATTTGCGCATTCGGGAAAGCATCCGCGAGCATGATCGCGAGGCAACCGGATCCCGTGCAGAGTTCCAGCACGTTCGTCACCGCGTCCGGATCCTCGACCCAGGGCTGGAACTGTTCCGGAATCAGTTCGGCAATGAAAGAGCGCGGCACGATCACGCGCTCATCGACGTAGAAACGGTAGTGCCCGAGCAGTGCCTCGTTGGTCAGGTAGGCGACCGGCACGCGGTCCTTTGCGCGGCGCTCGATCAGCGCGAGTAGATTGCTGATCTCCTGCTCGGTCAGGCGCGCGTCGAGGAAGGGATCGAGCTGGTCCAGCGGCAGCTTCAGCGTGTGAAGCAGCAGGTAGGCGGCTTCGTCGAAGGCATTGTCGCTGCCGTGGCCGAAGAACAGCTTTTCGGTGTTGAAGCGGGTGACGGCGTGGCGCAGCAGGTCGCGCAGGGTCTGGAAAGGCAAGGGCATTGCGGCTGCTCCCGAAGGAGCGTGAAGGTTCAAAGCCGCAAGGATACCGGATTGCCGGCGTTGGGGGAGAATCTGGGCAATGAGCGTGACCTATACCCTCAGAGCCGATTTTTCAGCTGTCGAAGCGACTCCCGACCTTCGGGCGTTTGCGCGCTGGCGATCATTGTGTTCGTGGGCTTGAAATTCAATGGCTGCAAGGCCCACGTTAGTCTTGACGGGTTCATATCCGCCATCAGCGGAAGCAATGCCGACTTGGTCGGGTGGGTCGCTATCATCGGCGCGATGAGGTCGAACAGGGTGTGTTCAACGGGCTTGTCGTGGGTAGACTCCGCATAGAAGTCCTTGCTCTCCGGGACTATCGCGACTGTGTCCGGCCATGAAAATTCTTTGCAATGTTGAATGAGGCTGGCTACATCGTCCTCTGCTCTGATATCAATGAATTCTTCGAGGCTTGGCGCTACCAGCGGAACCGCACGGTCATGGTTTGTCAGGAACAGCACGATCTTCATCAGCATGATGAAGTTCGCAGCCGGGCCATTATGGATGGCATCGTAAGCAGGGAACAGTCGCCATGTTTTTCTCGCGCGCAGATCGATTTCGAAGTCAACGTTTTTCCCCGCATGGAAAGTCCGCGCCAGGTGATTCGTTCCCGAGCTGTCCAGATATACGCATAGCGCGTTTCGAAGTTCAGGAAATTCCCTGGCGATCGCGGTAACCTCGTCCGAATTGTGCTGCGCCGCCCATGCCTCAAGCCGGAGCGGGTCTTTGTCGATCGGATAAGGTGAGGGGATGTCGCCTCGTCGCGACGCGATTTCCAGCTTTGCCAGCAGACGATTGACGGCATCGTCTTTGTCCAGCTTCTGAAACCGCTTCGTGCGCGTGGTCGGTGCCTTTCTCGATGCATTGATCTCGGCAAGCAAGCGATTGGCTTGCTCGGGCAAGTCGGAGTCGACCAGCGTCTCCGGCGGCAGGGCATCCACTTCTTGCAGGATCTGAAGTAATTCATCATGACGCCTGGCCGAGAGCGTCTGCATCGATGGTGTCGGTGTCCCTGCGTGGGCGCTGGGCTGAGGCTTGCCGGGCGCCTCGGTCGGGTCGGGTGTCGGAGGCTTCGAAATGCCTGATACGGGGCTACCAGCGGGCGGCACGCTCATGCTGAACTCCTTTCAACACAGGTTTGAAAGTAAGTTCGGTAACCCTCCGGTGGTGGCAGTTCGCGTCGCTCGCCAAGGGCAGTGCTTCATTGGCGCACTATACGGATTTACGCCAGAAGATTCTCCAGCGTGCGCCGGTAAATGTTCTTCAGCGGTTCAATCTCGGATACGGCGATGTGCTCATCGATCTTATGTATCGTGGCATTGGTCGGCCCGAACTCGACGACCTGCGGGCAGATCTGTGCGATGAAACGTCCATCCGAGGTGCCGCCGGAAGTCGACAGCTCGGTATCGATGCCTGTCTCTTCCTTGATTGCGGACGACATCGCGTTGCTCAGTTCGCCGCGCGGCGTCAGGAAGGGCAGGCCGCCGACAGTCCATTTCAGGTCATAGTTCAGCCCATGCTTGTCGAGCACATCGTGCACGCGCTTCTGCAGTCCTTCGACCGTGCTCGCAGTCGCGAAACGGAAGTTGAAGTCGACCACGCACTCGCCCGGAATCACGTTCGACGCGCCGGTGCCGGCGTGGATGTTCGACATCTGCCACGAGGTCGGCGAATAGTATTCGTTGCCCTGGTCCCATTCGATCGCGGCCAGCTCGGCCAGCGCCGGCATCGCCAGATGAATCGGATTCTTCGCGAGGTGCGGATAAGCGATGTGGCCCTGCACGCCCTTGATGACGAGCTTGCCGGACATCGTGCCGCGCCGCCCGTTCTTGATCATGTCGCCGATCTGCTTCACCGATGTCGGTTCGCCGACGATGCAGTAGTCCAGCTGCTCGCCACGCGCCTTCAGCTGATTGCAGACGATCACGGTGCCGTCGATCGCCGGACCTTCTTCATCGCTGGTGATCAAAAAGCCGATCGAGCCTTTGTGGTCCGGATGCGCGGCGACGAATTCCTCGACCGCGACCACCATCGCCGCCAGCGAAGTCTTCATGTCGGCCGCGCCGCGACCGTACAGCTTGCCGTCGCGATGCGTCGGCGTGAAGGGATCGGAAGACCAGCGTTCGAGCGGACCGGTCGGCACCACGTCGGTATGCCCCGCGAACACCAGCAAGGGTTGCGCAGTGCCGCGCCGCGCCCACAGGTTGGTCACGTCGCCGGAGGCGATCGTCTCGCAATTGAAACCCAGCGGCGACAGCCGTTCAGCCATCTTCAGCTGGCAGCCGCCGTCGGCCGGCGTGACGGAGTGCAGCGAGATCAGTTCTTCAGTCAGCGCGAGGGTCTTGCTCATGCTTGCAGGGTCTTCTCGTATTGGGCAGGGTCGAATCCGACCAGCACCTGGTTGTTCGTGCAGAGGACGGGGCGCTTGATCACGCTGGTGTTCTCCAGCATCAGTTGCGTTGCGCTGGCGGCATCGACGACGGACGCCTTGGTCGCGTCAGGCAGGCCGCGCCAGGTCGTGCCTTTCTTGTTGACCAGCGTTTCCCACGGCACCTGCTTCAGCCACGTGTTCACGGTTGCCTGGTCGAGGCCGGCTTTCTTGAAGTCGTGGAAGGTGAACGCGTGCCCGTTGGCTTCAAGCCATGTGCGGGCTTTTTTGACGGTGTCGCAGTTGGGGATGCCGTAGAGGGTGATCATCGTGATTTGAATCGAGAGTCACTGGATCCCGGCCTGCGCCGGGATGACGATTTACAGCGTATCGGCCTTAAAACTGTCATCCCGGCGCAGGCCGGGATCCAGCGTCTTTTCGATTAATCCCGCAGCAACTCGTTGATCGACGTCTTCGCGCGCGTCTTCTCATCCACGCGCTTGACGATGACGGCGCAGTACAGGCTGTATTTGCCATCGGCCGACGGCAGGTTGCCGGACACGACGACC
>JACCDH011783905.1_pt1 | contig 14599 bp, 8 predicted proteins | sample 7442481 | NCBI WGS metagenome assembly JACCDH01 (sample SAMN15323433, study PRJNA562643) | freshwater metagenome | isolation source: river surface water | place: USA:Blue River Watershed | collected 2017-08-15
CTAAAGGAAATTTAGTTGCTGTAATTAGTAACGGTACAGCAGTATTAGGTTTAGGGAATATAGGTCCAGAAGCATCGAAGCCAGTAATGGAAGGTAAAGGTATCTTGTTTAAGATTTTTGCAGATATTGATGTATTTGATATAGAGCTTAACGTTACCGATGTTGATCAGTTTGTTAATACAGTGAAGGCATTAGAGCCCACTTTTGGAGGGGTAAACTTAGAAGATATTAAAGCTCCTGAATGTTTCGAGATTGAGAGAAGGTTAAAAGCAGAGTTGAATATTCCAATAATGCACGATGATCAGCACGGTACTGCAATAATTTCTGCTGCTGCATTATTGAATGCTTTAGAAATTCAAAAGAAGAAAATAGAAAAAGTAAAAATTGTTGTTATTGGTGCAGGAGCGGCTGCCATTTCATGTTCAAAATTATACTTAGAAATAGGTGCAAAAAAAGAGAACATTGTTATGATAGATCGCGAAGGTGTAATTCGTTCCGACCGACAAGGAGCAATGGATGAAACGAAAAGATTCTTTGCAACAGATAGAAAAATTAACACATTAGAAGAAGCAGCAAAAGATGCAGATGTATTAATTGGTTTATCGGGGGCAAATATTATTACTCCTGCGATGTTGAAATCGATGGCAAAAAATCCAATTGTTTTTGCGATGGCAAATCCGGATCCAGAGATTGACTATAATTTAGCGATAAACACTCGCAATGATATTGTGATGGCTACAGGTCGTTCCGATTTTCCGAATCAAGTAAACAATGTATTAGGGTTCCCCTACATTTTTAGAGGAGCATTGGATGTTCGTGCTACGCAAATAAACGAAGCAATGAAAATTGCTGCAGTTCGTGCTATTGCAGAATTAGCCAAAAAACCTGTACCGGAAGCTGTGAACTTAGCATACAATCAAAAGAACATGAGCTTTGGTAAAGACTATATCATACCAAAACCCTTAGATTTACGATTAATTACAGAAGTATCATCGGCAGTTGCAAAAGCAGCCATGGAATCGGGGGTTGCTCGTAAACATATTACAGATTGGGAAGGATATAGAGAAGAGTTAAAGAAACGACTTGGCTTAGACGATAAGTTAATGCGTGCTATTTCTTTAAAAGCAAAAGGTAATCCGAAACGTGTAGTTTTTGCAGAGGCTGACAATTATAAAATTTTAAAAGCAGCTCAAATAGTAAAAGACGATGGCATAGCATTCCCTATATTGCTAGGTAACATCGAGAAAATCCAGAACTTAATAAAAGAGCATAATTTAGATTTAGCTGATGTAAAAATTATCGACCCGCGATACGAAGAAGAATTATTGCATAGTTATGCAAAAATTCTTTTTGAAAAACGTAAACGAAGAGGCATTACTTATTATGAAGCAAAGAAACTAATGCGCGACAGAAATCATTTTGGAGCGATGATGGTGGAGATTGGAGATGCAGATGCATTAATTTCTGGTTTAACTAAAAACTATCCTTTAACTATTCGTCCAGCTTTACAAATTATAGGTATGGATGAAGAAGTAAAACGAGTTGCGGGTATGTATTTAATGCTAACTAAACAAGGGCCAATTTTCTTAGCCGATACAACAGTGAATATTGACCCAACTGTTGATGAGTTAGTAGATATTACAGCAGTAGTGGCGCGTTCAGTTCAGAAGTTTAACATTACACCACGAATTGCAATGTTGTCGTATTCTAATTTCGGGAGTTCGGAAACTACAAACCCAATTAAAGTGCGCCAAGCGGTAGAGAAATTACACGAGGCATATCCGAATTTAATTGTGGATGGTGAGATGCAAGCAAATTTTGCCTTAAATTCTACTTTGTTAAAAGATAATTATCCTTTCTCAACGTTAAACGGTGCACCAGCAAATACCTTAATATTCCCTAACCTAGATTCGGGTAACTCTGCTTACAAGATTTTACAAGAAATTGGCGGAGCTGAAGCGGTAGGTCCGATTCTTGTTGGTATGAAAAAACCAGTGCATATTTTGCAATTAGGATCTTCGGTTAGAGAGATTGTTAACATGATTACTATAGCTGTGGTTGATGCACAATCGAAAGAAGAAGAACTAAGCGATTTCAAGAAAGGTACGCCTAGAAAAACGTTAAAAGAAAAAATAAATAGTTTGCGAAAATAGAGAATGATTAATCACATTAAAGGGAAATTAGTACAAAAAACGCCTACACATGTGGTAGTCGAAGCTTCGGGAGTTGGTTATTTTATCAATATATCGTTAAATACTTTTGCTCAATTACAAGAGGTTGAAAATGTATTTATTTATACTTATTTGAGTATTAGAGAAGATGCACATGTACTGTATGGTTTTTTCGATGAACCAGAACGCCGTTTATTTACCCATTTAATTTCTGTGTCGGGCATTGGCCCAAACACAGCCAGAATGATGCTCTCTTCGCTTTCTCCACAAGAAATTCAAGAAGCCATTGTTCGTGGTGATGTTGCATCAGTACAAAAAATTAAAGGAATTGGACCCAAATCGGCTCAGCGACTCATTTTAGAGTTACAAGACAAGTTGAAGAAAGAAGGGTCAGAATCACTTTTATCGATGCCTGCAAACAATACAACGAAAGAAGAAGCGTTATCAGCATTGGTAATGTTGGGATTTGCAAAGCCGAGCGCAGAAAAAGCGCTTGATCAAATTATCAGAGCCGAAGGCAGCACTTTGAGTGTTGAGCGTTTGATAAAACTAGCACTCAAAAATTTATAAAAAGACCTTTAATTTTTTGTGAAAACGAGTAAAATAGGTAGGAAGTCTATATTAAAGTTATTTATAACGGCAACAGTGCTCTTTACAGCTGCATCTTTGGTGTGGAGTGCAGAGTCGAATAACCCTGCCTTTGATTTACCTTATACTGCCGAACTCGATTCGGGTACTCGCTTTCAAGGTACTGCTATTGATAAAACACCTAAAACAAAATTAGGTTTACAAGACCCCCAAAATCTTGAAAGGAAAGTAGAATACGACCCTAGCACTAAAATGTATACCATCACCGAAACCATCGGTGGTAAATTTTACAAATCGCCCGTATACATGACTTTTGAGGAATATCAACAATACGAATCCCAAAAAACAAAATTCGATTATTGGAAACAACGCTCTGCAGAAACTCAATTAATTTCTCCAAACGGGATGGTGCCGAAATTGTATGTAAACAATCAGATTTTTGATAGAATATTTGGAGGAAGTAAAGTAGATATAAGACCACAAGGTACAGCAGAATTAATTTTTGCAGGTAGGTTTAATAAAAACGATAACCCCTTGTTGAATGAACGTCAACGTAAAACTCGACAGTTCGATTTTGATCAAAAAATTCAATTAAACGTAACAGGAAATATTGGAGATAAATTAAAGACATCGGTTAACTACAATACAGAAGCTACTTTCGATTTCGAAAATCAAATGAAATTGGAGTACACTGGTTATGAAGATGAGATTATTAAAAAGATTGAGCTTGGGAACGTTTCTTTACCATTGAATTCAAGTTTAATTAGTGGTTCGCAAAGTTTATTTGGGGTGAAAACTCAATTGCAGTTTGGTCGCATGACTGTAACATCAGTATTCTCTCAACAAAAAAGTGAAAAGAAGCAGATAAAGATTACGAATGGCTCACAAAAAACAGAATTCAAATTTTTAGCCGATAATTACGAAGGGAATAAACACTTTTTCCTAGCACAATATTTTAGAGACCAATACGACAAAGCACTTGATGAACCCCCAATTATTAAATCAAATATTTTGATTTCGAGAGTGGAGGTTTGGGTTACTTCACGTAATCGTGTGGGCGATGAAAATACGCGTGATATCTTAGCTTTAATTGACTTAGGGGAGAACAGCAGAACATATACTACCGATCCTAACTTAATAAAAAACGTTAGTCCCTTACCAAACTCCGTAAAAACAGATCAGGTAGATCCCTCAAACAATTTGTTAGATATTATTCCTGCATCGGCTCGTAATGTTGGCGATAATTCTTTGGCTGCTTATTTTGCAAACACTGGCGGGCCCGACAACTATGCTAGAATTCGTGCTAGAAAATTATTGGAACGCGAATATACTTTTCATCCTCAACTAGGTTATATATCATTAAATGCTGCACTTAATGCCGATGAGGTTTTGGCGGTTGCATATCGTTATACTTTGAATGGTGTAGAATATACTGTGGGTGAATTCTCAAATGAGCGACAAGAAACAAATCCACCAACGGTTTTATATACCAAATTATTAAAAAACGTTTCCCTTAAAACCAGTTTACCAACCTGGGATTTAATGATGAAAAATATTTATTCGTTAAATGCTTTTCAAATTAATTCCGAAGAGTTTAAACTCGATGTAATGTACCTCGATGAGAAAACGGCTAACAATGTAAACTATTTAGCAGAAGGACCCGCGAACGTAAAGAATCTTCCTTTAATTAGAGTACTAGGTTTAGATAAATTAGATGTTAAACAAACTCCAACACCCGATGGTGTATTCGACTTTGTTCCGAACATTACCATTAACCCCGCTAATGGTAGAATTATATTTACAAAAATAGAACCCTTTGGTTCATATTTATATGGTTTATTATCTGCTGATGGTGATACTGTGATGGCGCATAACGTCGCATTTACAGAGTTATACGACTCCACGAAATTTAAAGCACAACAATTACCTCGAAAAAATAAATTCACCATTCAAGGTTCTTTCCAATCGACTAGCAATTCGGAATTTTCTTTAAATGCCATTAACATTCCACAAGGATCGGTAGTGGTGAAATCGGGAACGCAAGTATTAGTAGAAGGTCAAGATTATACCGTAGATTACAATATTGGTAGAGTGAAAATTACGAATGCAGCATTACTGAGTAACGGAGCGCCGCTTACTGTTGACTTAGAGAGCTCTACTTTGTTTGGTGTGCAATCGCGAACATTTATTGGTACTCGACTTGATTATAAGGTAAACGATGACTTAAATTTAGGCGGTACATTTTTACGATTATCGGAACGACCACTCACACAGAAAGTGAATATTGGTGATGAGCCAATAGCTAACAACATGTACGGAGTTGATTTAAGTTACCGAAGCGATTCGCGTTTCTTAACTACATTAGTAGATAGAATTCCATTAATACAAACGAAGGCAAATTCAAACATTACTGTTTCTGCAGAATACGCACGATTAGATCCAGGGCACTCGCGTTTATTAAATACCGCGAACAATAAAAGTGGTATTTCATACATCGACGATTTTGAAGGCAGTCGTTCTTCCATCGATTTAAAAAGTGCAACCTCTTGGTATTTATCGAGTACCCCAGCCATGTTCCCAGAATCGAATTTATACAACGATTTAAATTACGGTTTTAATAGAGCACGCTTATCATTTTATCAAATTGATAATTTATTTTACAGTAGAACAGATAACAGAACACCTGCACATATAAGAACCGACAGGGCACAACTTTCAAATCATTACGTAAGGGAAGTAACGGAGCAAGAAGTATTTCCAAATAAACAAATTCCTACTGGGCAACCAAACATTTTATCGACACTAGATTTAACTTATTATCCACGAGAGCGTGGTCCGTACAATTTTACTGTTAGTAGATTAAATGCTGATGGTACCTTAAACGATCCGAGCAAATCGTGGGGCGGTATTATGCGAAGGTTAGAGACGAATGATTTTGAAGCATTGAATGTTGAGTTTATTGAGTTCTGGATGATGGATCCATTTATATACAACCAAGGAACTCCTGGTGGAGATTTATATTTCAACCTAGGAAGTATATCTGAAGATGTATTAAAAGATGGTAAAGAATCAATTGAAAATGCATTACCAAAAGATGGAGATCCATTGCGTTATGATAGTACAATTTGGGGAAGAGTGGGAACGGTTCCACCATTAAACCAAGCATTCGATAACGATAATAATTCTCGTCAGTTTCAAGATGTTGGTTTAGATGGATTAAACGATGTAGAAGAGCAGCAGTTTTTTAGAGCAACGTATTTAGATTTATTGGAACAAACATTTGGAGCCAGTTCGGTAGCATACCAACAAGCGTTAGCAGATCCGGCCGGAGATAATTACTCGTATTATAGAGGAGATGATTACGATAATGCGAAAGCTTCGGTACGAGATCGATACAAATTATACAATGGTTTGGAGGGCAATTCGCCAACCGAACAGCAGTCGGTGGCTAAAACTGGCTTAAGTAATACAGCATCAACACCAACACCCGATACAGAAGATATAAATAGAGATAATGCTCAGAGTGATCGCGATGAATATTTCCAATATCGTGTAAGATTGAGCCCTGGCGATTTAGAAAATCCAGACCAAAACTCTTTTGTAACAGATAAGGTTGTTGCGCCTGTGAAATTGGCAAATGGTAAAACAGAAAATGTTACCTGGTATCAATTCAGAATTCCATTGTCTAAATATGAATCGCGTGTTGGAGATATTCAAGATTTTAGAGCGATACGATTTGTACGTGCATTTTTAACAAACTTTAGTGATACCATTACTTTACGATTTGCGAGATTGCAATTAGTAAGAGGAGAGTGGAGGAGAATTGAACCTACCGTAATTTCGGGCGAAGGTACAGAGGCTAAATCTGATGCGATCTTCGATTTATCTACCATCAACATAGAAGAAAATGGAAGCCGTGTACCGATTCCGTATGTGTTACCACCAGGAATTATACAAGAAAGAAATTTACAAGATGTAAGAGGAACTACAAGAGTAAATGAGCAATCGCTTTTATTAAATGCTTGTAATTTTAAAAAGAATGATGAAGTAAAAGCGTATAAAATTTCTGGCTTTGATTTTAGATCCTACAAAAAAGTAGAAATGTTTATTCACGCGGAAGGCGAAGATGTAGAGAACAATGAGATGACAGCGTTTGTGCGTTTTGGTATCGACTATACAGATAACTATTACGAGTATGAGATTCCATTAACGATCACTCCACCGAATGAGAGAACTCCTCAAGGCATATGGCCAGATGCGAATAAATTGTCGTTGCCACTTTCTGTTCTTCAATTAGCGAAGCAAAGAAGAAACAATTCAAAAGAACCTGTAACCGTAGAATACCCGATACAAGATGGAAAGAATACCGTTTGGATAAAAGGTAATCCCGACTTAGGAAATGTGCGATCAATTGTAGTGGGTATAAGAAATAGAAGTGCTACACCTAATGACCCTAAATGTGTACAAGTGTGGTTTAATGAATTATTGCTAACAGAGTTCGATGAACAAGGAGGATGGGCGGCCACCGGAAGAGTGAGCGCGCAGTTGGCAGATTTGGGTAACGTAACAATTTCTGGTAGTAAGAGCACATTTGGTTTTGGTTCAATTGATAAAAAAGTATCGGAAAGAAACCGTACAGACGATAAGCAATACGATGTGACGACGAACGTTGAACTTGGTAAGTTTTTCCCTGAGAAATCGGGAATACGCGTGCCAATGTATGTGTCGTATTCGCAAGCAATAAGTACTCCTCAATTTGCACCTAACAATCCGGACATCCTATTATCAAATGTACTTTCTGAATTAAGTGCAGCTGAAAGAGATTCGATTAAAAAGATAACAGAAGACTATACCAGAAGAAAAAGCATCAGTTTTACCAATGTGAAAAAAGATCGTGTGGATACGAAAAAACCAGTACGAATTTATGATATTGAAAATTTCAGTATTACTTATTCATTCGCCGATCAATACCGAAGAAATTATAATACGGAGTATAATATATTAAGAAACCACAGAGGGGCATTATCATATAACTATAATAACGTACCCAAAGAAGTTCGACCATTCGACAAAGCAATTAAGAGTCAATATTTAAAACTTTTAAAAGACTTTAATTTTAATTACAAACCTAGTGCATTAGACTTTAGGGTAGATGTTGATAGAATTTATGGTGAAACAAAAATTAGAAATATAAATACTGGAACGTTACCAATTGAGGAAACTTTCAATAAGAATTTTAGAATTACACGTACCTATGGTATGAGGTACGACATTACAAGATCATTAAAGTTAGATTTCTCTGCCAATAATTTAGCGGTTGTAGATGAGCCATTCGGAAGAATAGATACGAAGGAAGAAAAAGATTCACTGATGAATAACATCAAGACTTTAGGCCGTACTACCGACTACAATCAGAATGCTAATTTAACTTATCAAGTTCCAATTAATAAATTACCATTTTTAGATTGGACACAAATGACGGCAACTTATACAGCACGTTATGATTGGCGAGCGGCAGCATTAGCAACACCAAAGTTTGAAAATACAATATCGAATAACCAGGCAATTCAATTAAACCCTACGTTTAACATGACTCAGTTGTATGGTAAATCGAAATACTTAAAGAATTTAATCACACCAACGAGAGGAAGAACCCCTAGAGATTCAAACAATCCATTAGAAAAATTAAAGTCTAATAAAACTGCAGCGCAAGATAAAGAAGATAGCATTGCGCGAGTGATGAATAAAAACGATTTCAAAAAAGTATTAGCACGAACTATTATTATGTTACGTACGATTAACTTTAGTTATCGTGAAACGAATGGTCAGCAATTACCTGGTTACATACCTGGCACCGATTTATTGGGCATGGATTTCGGGAAGGCCAACGCTCCGGGTGTAGGATTTGTATTCGGCAGTCAGCAAGATATTCGATTTAAAGCAGCTGAAAACGGATGGATTACAACGTATGATTCTGTATCGAACAGATACTTACGTTCGAACAGGGTAGAGTTTAATTTACGAGCCAATATTGAACCTGTAAAAGACATGCGAATTGATTTGAACATGCAAAGAAGTATGACGAAAAACTACCAAGAGTTTTTTAGATACGATACAGATCCAACGAGCACTACTTATCAAAAGTTTAGATCGTTTGCTGAAACGGAAACGGGTAATTTCAGCATGACGATAGTTACTATTTCATCGGCATTTGAAGGATTAAACGATGATGGTACTTCTGATTTCTTTAATAAGTTCCAAGATAATAGATTTGCCATTTCGCAACGATTAGCGTCGGAAAAAGGCATCAACACATTTGATACTGCAGGTTTTTACGAAGGGTATGGAAAGTACTCACAACAAGTATTAATTCCAGCATTCTTAGCCGCGTACTCAGGTAAAACAACAAACTCTGTTAGCTTAAATCCATTCCCGAAAATTCCATTGCCAAACTGGCGCATGAATTACACAGGTTTAATGAAGTTTGATATTATCAATCAGTTTTTCTCGAGCTTCACGGTGAACCACTCGTACACATCAACCTATAACGTAAACAGTTTTAATAGACCTACTACTATTGCTATTAAGTACGCAGCGAATGGGAATTTCGTGCCAGAATATGAAATACAACAAGTAACTATTTCGGAAACTTTTGCTCCGTTAATTGGCTTCGACATGACCATGAAAAATAAGGTGAACATTGTATTGGAGTATAAACAAAGTAGAAATTTAGGTTTGAGTTTCGCCAATACGAGAGTTGAGCAGTTGAATACTTATGAATATAATGTGGGTTTGGGTTATACAACTAACAACTTGCAATTACCTTTTAGTTTTGGTGGTGGTCAGCGAGTATTGAAAAACGATTTAAACGTAAGAACCGATTTCAATATTAGAATTAACAGGGGGGCAATTCATAGAATGGATCAAGGGTTCTCAGATATTATTAATGGATCGAGAGTAATTAGTATAAAACCATCTGTAGAATATGTGTTAAACCAACGATTCCAAGTTCGATTATTCTACGATCGCTTGGTAACAAAGCCATATATTTCTACTACTTTCCCTACGGCAATAACCAGCTTAGGCTTCAGCTTAAGAATTAATATTGGTGCCTAAAATTTCATAGAAAAATGTAACTTTGGGAAATTAAAAATTACACAATGAATTTTCCAGCAGAACTAAAGTACACTAAAGACCACGAGTGGGTTCGTTTAGAAGGTAATGTAGCCTACATTGGTATTACCGATTTCGCACAAAGAGAACTTGGCGATATTGTTTATGTTGACATAAACACAATTGGTAAAGATGTAGCGCAAGAAGAAGTATTTGGTACAGTGGAGGCAGTAAAAACTGTTTCCGATTTATATATGCCAATCGCAGGTGAAGTAGTTGAAATGAATAGCAAATTAGATGCAAATCCAGAATTAGTTAACTCTGACCCATATGGCGATGGTTGGATGGTAAAAGTAAATGTTAGCAATGCCGCTGATTTCGAAAATTTACTTTCAGCAGCAGATTACCAAACATTGGTAGGTGCATAAAAACTTTTGGAAATACAATATATACTGGTTGCTTTGGCTTTGCTTAATTAGTTATTTAAGCAATGCCCAAAGCGATGGTATCCCTAAAATCTCCTTTTTAAAATTTGAGGGAGCCGACAAATTGGTGCATGCCATTTTCTATTTAGTGCTTATGTTTAGCATGCGTTTTGGTTTTGCTATGCAAACCATCTATCCCCAACTAAAACTCAAAAGTTACCTCATCCCTTTTTTATTCTCAATAGGCTGGGGTGCTCTTATGGAACTAAGTCAGTTGTTTATCTTTACCTATAGATCTGCCGAATTTAAAGATTTACTAGCCAATAGCATTGGTGCTAGTTTGGGTGTCTTTTTTAGTTTTTTGGGCACTAAATGGATAAAATTGCCTAAATTAGGTTAAGAATATTACCAAAATGAAAAAAAGCATTGTAGTTATTTTATTGTTAATAGGCTTCTTATTTGTATTAAGTGCCTGTAAATCAAAATGTGATTGCCCAAGATTCTCTGTTCATAACACCCCAAAATCGCTGAATAAAGTATAATTCATTAACTTATTGTTATTTGGATTTAATTTAAATAAGATGTAAATTGCAGGCCTATTAGAGGATGAAATTGTGCTGTTGGGATTACTATAATACAATTTTATGAAACGCAGGAATTTGGCTGAGCTACAACCAGGGGTGAAAGCAATAATTGATTCTTTTACCGATGAGGAATTATCTATTCGTTTATTAGAATTAGGTTGTTTGCCAGGCGAAGAAGTTGAAGTAGCACACATAGCACCTTTAGGCGATCCAATTGCCATTCATTTATTTGGGCATAAATTAAGCTTACGCAAAAAAGAGGCAGAAAGCATTATTGTGAAGTAAGAGAAACGGTTTTGAAGCAGGAAATTAATATTGCATTAATTGGGAACCCGAACACGGGAAAATCATCATTATTTAACGCATTAACTGGACTCAATCAAAAGGTCGGTAATTTCCCTGGTGTAACCGTAGATAAACTCATTGGGCATTATAGAATAAACGAAGAACTTTCAGCACGAATAATAGATTTGCCTGGAACGTACAGTTTATATCCACGTTCAGAAGACGAGCAAATTGCATTACAAGTTCTGGGTTCTCCAGCGAATCCTGATTTCCCTAAAGTAGTAATAGTTGTTGTTGATGCTACGAATCTGAAAAGAAATCTTTTATTGTTTTCACAAATCCTCGATTTAGGTTTGCCATGTGTTTTGGCGATAAACATGATTGACCAGGCGAAGGAACAACATCTAGAAATTAATATAGACGGTCTAGCTGCGCAAATAGGAATTCCAGTAGTTGCTATTAGTGCAAGAAATAATATTGGAATTGATGCATTAAAATCGGCTATTAAAAAACAAATAGATGAGCAAGTAATTGTAGAGTCGGGAACAAATATTACTCAATATGCGCCAGAATTAATTGAGGAAATAAAAAGAGAATTTGAAATAAACAACGATTACATTGCTTTCGAATTAGCGCATCATTATCATGAGCTCTCTCATCTAACTGAAGAAAAAAAACAAAAGTTAAAAGCAATTGCGGAGAAATATAATTTTAACCCGCAGAAAGCTCAAGCACAAGAAACCATTGCTCGTTTTAATCATATTAACGAGTTGTTATTTGATAATGTGCGTAAACCGTACGATCCTATAAAAGAAACTTATAGTAATAAAATTGATAAGTGGTTAACACATAGAGTAGGTGGATTAATATTTTTCTTCCTCATTTTGTTCGTTGTATTTCAATCGATATTTACTTGGTCTAATTACCCAATGGATTTAATAGAATCGGGTTTTTTAGGTTTAGAAAATTTTTTGAATGGAATAATATCTGATGGGATTTTTAAAGAGTTGCTAATTGGTGGTATTTTACCTGGCTTAAGTGGGGTATTAGTATTTATTCCTCAAATTGCTATTTTATTTTTATTCATTGCCATCTTAGAAGATACTGGTTACATGGCTCGAGTTACATTTATGATGGACCGAGTGATGAAGAAATTTGGATTGAATGGAAAATCGGTTGTTCCTTTAATGAGTGGTATTGCTTGTGCTGTGCCCGCAATTATGTCGGCACGAACGATTGAAAATTGGAAAGATCGCTTAATAACAATTATGGTAACTCCATTAATGAGTTGCTCGGCACGATTACCAGTGTACACCTTATTAATTTCGATTGTAGTACCATCAGAAAAAGTATTAGGCTTTTTGAACTTGCAAGGATTGGTATTAATGGGGATGTACTTATTAGGTTTCGTTGCTGCTATATTTTCCGCATATGTAATGAAGCTCATTATAAAAACAAAAGAGCGTAGTTACTTTATTATGGAATTACCAGTGTACAGAATGCCACGTTGGTCGAATATTGGAATAACCATTTTTAATAAAGTGAAAACCTTTGTGGTAGAAGCTGGAAAAATAATTTTAGCGGTATCTATTATTTTGTGGTTCTTGGCGAGTTACGGTCCGGGGAATAATTTCGAAAACATAGAAAAGAAATACGAACAACAATTAGTAGAAAATAAAATCGATCAAAGTACGGCAGATCGAATGATTAACTCTGAAAAATTAGAAGCCTCGTATGCCGGTTATCTAGGGAAATTTATTGAGCCAGCAATCAGACCCTTAGGATATGATTGGAAAATAGGCATTGCATTAATTACTTCATTCGCTGCGCGTGAAGTTTTTGTGGGAACTATTGCTACAATTTACAGCGTAGAGGCAGAAGATGGAGAATTAGACACAGTACGCGAAAAATTATTAACCGCACAAAATGCAAACACAGGAGCCCCAACATTTACGCTAGCAGTAAGTTTATCGTTAATGATTTTCTACGCATTTGCAATGCAGTGTATGAGTACCATTGCCATAGTTTACCGCGAAACCAAATCGTGGAAATGGCCTGCAATACAGTTCGCGTTTATGACGGCGTTGGCGTATGGGGGAGCGTTGGTGGTGTATTTGGTCTTTAGTCTCTAGTCTCTAGTCTCTAGACTGGGGAGCTGTTTACGCAGATGGTTTTGGAGAGCTCTATTCATCTTTTGAATTTCATTTATTTTAGATATTAGATTTTCTTTTTTCTCATCAGAAATAAAATTTAGTTTGTTACTTATAATTAGTAACGACTCTAGTTCAGTAGAAGAACCGTTTGAAATGGAAAGAAATTGTATAAATTCTTTATTAGAGTTCCTTCCTGCTCCTTCGGCAATGTTACTTGCTATTGAAATGGAGCATCTTCTAATTTGATCAATTGTATTAAAAGTCTCTGATTTTGGAAAAGTTTTTAATGTATTATATATATCCGTTGCAAGAGAGATAGCTTTTTGCCAGATCTCTAAATTTTTATAATTATTCATAAAGCAAATATTTTAAAATCTTTATTATTTTTAAACTGCATTTATGCAGGTTTATTTATTAAGGATGATACTTGCAGTTTTTGTCTAACGACTAAGGACTAACGACTAACTTCTATCAATGACCAACACCCAGATCCTCCAGCCCTACTTGCCCGAAGGCACCGCCGAGATGATGGCCAAGTGGATAGATTATTTTCAGGTGGAGCTTTCTATTAATAGACCTCGTGCTTCGGTGCTTGGCGATTATCGACATCCTTATGGGGGTAAGGGGCATCGAATTTCGGTGAATAGAGATTTAAATCCGTATGCATTTTTAATTACGCTTATCCATGAATTTGCTCATTTAACCAATTGGAACAAGAATAAAAATAAAGTAAAACCACATGGCGACGAATGGAAGAATGAATATAAAATTTTGATGCAACCATTTTTCGATCGCAAAGTTTTTCCTGAAGACATTGAAAATGCAGTTCGAAAATACATGATGAATCCAGCGGCATCGAGCTGTTCGGATGTGCATCTGTTAAGAATATTAAAAAAATACGACAGAGTGCAACACACTGTTTTTGTAAGTTCTATTCCCGCTAGTGGATATTTTCAATTAAAGAATGGGCGTAAGTTTCAGAAGTTGGAACTCATTAGAAAAAGGTACCGTTGCAAAGAAATTCCAAGCAACGATATTTATTTGTTTAGTCCGGTAACGGAGGTTTATGTTTACTAGGTTAACATAAATTTCCAACTTTAGCATATTATTTTATATTTGTAATAGATATTAAGTTTTAAGAAAAAAATCTACGTAATGAAAAGTATTAGTAAATCCAAGATTAACGCATTTACTTTAATGGAATTGCTCATAGTATTAGTAATTATAGGTATTTTGGTGCTAATTGCATTGCCAAATCTTATGCCATTGATTCCTAAGGC
>JACCDH010006467.1_pt1 | contig 14588 bp, 14 predicted proteins | sample 7442481 | NCBI WGS metagenome assembly JACCDH01 (sample SAMN15323433, study PRJNA562643) | freshwater metagenome | isolation source: river surface water | place: USA:Blue River Watershed | collected 2017-08-15
AGGTAATACCAATCAAATGTTGTTTAATTTTGATACCATCATTCACCATGTATCTAAATATATAACTTTAAAAACAGGCGATTTAATTTTTACCGGAACTCCAAGCGGAGTTGGGAAAATTGAAATTGGTGATATTTTGGAAGGGTATTTGAAAGATAAAAAAATGTTTGAAACCGTAATAAAATGAAAAAAATCTATTTCTTAATTTTTACGTTTTATCTTTCTGCTCAAATACAGGCGCAACACAATTTAAATGGCGTTTGGAAAGATGTAAACGATACAGCATTTAAAAATTGTTATTTAATTATTGCACAGGATAAGGATAGTGTTTTTGTGAATCACTATTTAGAATTTAACGGAACACCAATGGTGGAGTATGGCAAAGGAATTATTAAAAAAGATAGTGTAATGTACAATGTTAACGTTTCTTTAGCTATTCCGGGTTGGAGTACAAAAGGAACTCACAAACTAAAAATAACAAACCACAATACACTTTTAGGCATGTATTTTGATAACAAAGGAAACACTGGTAAAATTGAATTTACAAGATTTTTACCTCAAACTGAAAAAAAATAAATAAGCATGAAAAATTTAATTATTCCATTTATATTTTTAATCTTCACACAGGTAAGTTTTGCACAATGTAATAACGTGGACGAAGCCAAAATTAATAGTTTAACAGATAAAGTGTCCAAACAACATTTGGATAACAATAAACTAAAACTTATTCAAGATTATTTAAACACCGATTGTATTAAAAGCGCTCAATTGCTTATTTTAATAAAATCATTGAATTTTGAAGAAGACAAAATTACAGTAATCAAAAAAGCATATTCCAAATTAGTAGATCCGCAAAACATCTCGGAAGTATTAAAATTATTAGAATTTGAAAGTAGTAAAAAAGAAATCCAAACCTTTATCCAAGGCTTAAAATAAACTTACAAAACCAAAGTGGATTTTGGCACTGCGAAATTGGAAAGGATTATTTTGCTGTTTTCCTAAAGCATACGCCATAGAAAAAATACCAGCTTTAGTTTCGAAATTAATTCCTGCTCCAAATGCCATAGGGAAATCGTAATTGTTTTGCACCAAAGTTTTTCGCTCTACCCATGCACCATCCCAAAATATATTGATAAACGAATTTCTTTCCAACAACAAACGATATTCTAAACCATATATCACATATCTCGATGCAAAAATAGAACGTTCGTCAAAACCTCTTAAACTTTTAAACCCTCCTACCCTATAAATTTCATTATCTAGTAGATAATCGTTTAAAATCCAAGAGCCCGACAAACTTGTTTTTATGGTAGATAATTTAAAAATGGGAATAAAATAATTAAAATTAAAACCCATTTTATATAAAATAGAAGTTTTAGGAATACTTAAACTTTGCCCAGTATTAGGTACTACAAAATCAATTTTTCCATTTTCATCTTCCCTACCTCTTAGTTCTTTATTACCAATACTTGCGAAAGATTTAAAATAAAAACCCTTTCTGGGATTAAAAAAATAATCCAAATCTTCCCATAAAAATTCCAATCCGTATGAATTGGATGCGAATGAACTTGCATTGTTAATTGCAGTAGTATTATTTAAAACATTAGATGAATTGATTTCCCAAAACACATTAAACGACTGGCGAGTGTTTACAAAATAATTGATAGCCAACTTATTATCCACATTAACAAAGGAAGTATCTTGTTTAAATAATGCAAAATTTTCTTTTAATCCAAAAGGAGTTCCTGCTATATAATTAAAATCGGTTTGAACATTTAATTCTTGTGTTTGTGGTTGTAATCTTCGCCAATTTAAATCAATTTTTTCGCCCAATTTAAAACTGTTAAACACCTTTAATTCCAATTCACCCGTTATAATTAAACTACTTCCTGTACTTAATCGGGGATCTACATTTGTATTGGGTAAAATACCAATCACTCCATTAAAAAAATTGGCTTTTTTCTCCTCTAAGTATAAATGTATTTGCGCTTTATTGTTTAAAAATACAATTTGTGCAGCCTGACTTTGTTGTAAAAACGGACAAGCTAAAATTCGCTTATTAATTTGATTTACAACTTGTTGATTAAAAACAGAATTAGGCTGAATACCGATTAATTGTTGAATATATTTTTTACTCACTTTTACATCACCATGTATTACTAAAGTATCTAGTTTAATCAACTGTCCACTTTGTAAATCCAAATCCAACACTAAACCTTTATTACTTTCGGCAATTTGTTTAAACCTAATTTGCGAAAAAGGATAACCGCTTTGCTCATGATACACAATTATTTTATCTAAGGCTGCCAAAATTTCGGATAAATTGGCATTTTTATTTTGTAAAACATTTAAATTTAAACCCGCTTTTAAAGCCAAACCTTCGTTTACTATTAAATTTATTTTATCCCATTTATATTGCTTACCCTCAAAAATATAAGCAGTATAAACACTATCTTGTAGCATAATCGTATCCACCGACCATCCCCAAAAACCTTGTGAAATTTTGTTTTTTTGAATATTTTTAAGTTCTTGATGAAAAACCGATAAATTGGGGATATTTTTTAACGAATCCGTTTTTTGCTCTGTAACCGTTAAAAACAATGGTGCATTATACTGCTGCGCAATGCAAAAATTAAAATAACAAAGAAAAAAAACTACTAATTTATTCACTTAATAACTTTTTGATTGAATCTTTTACTATTCAATTTTATATTTTTCACTCAAACCTAAAACTAACAACAAATTAAACAGTTACCAAAATATTTAAACAATTTTTAGCATATCTTACATTTAAGCACATTAAGCTATATTTTTTTTACAGTTTAATTTAACAAATAAAATAATTAAAACTAAACAGAATGAATGAAATTTGAAATCGAATAAAAGATAAGAATAAACCCGAAGTAGAATTTATACTTTGGTTTGTGTTTACAATACTTGTTTATTTTTTAAATTTAAATACATCCATTTGATTGGATAATTCTAAATATTTTTCTAAAACCTTAATGCATAAATAATCTTCTAAATCTTGATTTTTAAAACGATTAACATGTTGGTGTGCGTTATGAATTATTTGTTGAGCTAGATTTGGATTTTGAATATAAAAATTCATTTTATCAAGCACATCGCTAAAATCTGCTTTGATTTCTGCATAATGTACATTAGGAATTAAAACACCTTCCATAAACCATGTTTCGCATGTTGGTTGGGGCATAAAAACTAAAGAATTACTACTCATTGCCCATTTTAAATTGGTTGCAACATCGTTACCTTCTCCGCAATAAATAAATTTATATTGCAACTGTTCCCTAACCGACATATATTTTTTTTGCCACGGAACATCTTGTATGGGTTTATTGGTTTGTCCGATTTCAAACATAGGATGATCCCAAAATAACTCCACAAATCTTTTTCTATTTTCTTGATATGCCCCACCACGCCAAACCATTTTATCTATTTTTTGATCAAAAGAAAGGTTATCATTTACAAAATAAAAATGACGCTTTTTATTTAATTTAAACAATACCGAATTTTGATTACCTCCTGAAATTGGCCGAGCTTTAAACAAAGTAGGATAAGGATTAACGTGAATGTCGTCCCCAAAATAGTAGGCAATTTTAGCCTCAGGTTTTAAATAATGTAAAAACTCTTTTAAATCTAAATAGTACCCAGTTCCTTTAGTTTTGGTAAAGGAACGGATAGTCAAAATATCTAGAGGTAAAATAAAGTATTGATTGATTTTACAGTAATAATTTAAACGCTCTTCAATTTCTTGTAAATCAAAATGATGAGCACGTTTATTCAAGCGATAGTAATTCCATTTAAAATAAAAACTAGGTAAAGCATTTTTTACATAATTTTTAAAATAATACCACCACTTCATTTTGCTATATAATTATCTTTTACGATTAAAATTTCTTTTGTTTTTAGGTGCCGCTGTAGGTGTAGGCGTTAAATTCATCATTGGAAAAGGATGCGTAGCTTCCGGAATAGGTTTTTGAATTAATTTTTCAATTTTTTTAATGTATTCCAACTCATCTACATCACAAAATGAATAAGCTGTACCACTTGCCCCTGCCCTACCTGTTCTACCTATTCGGTGTACATACGTTTCGGGCTCGTTAGGAATTTCGAAGTTAATAACATGTTGTAATTGGTCCACATCAATTCCTCTAGCGGCAATATCCGTAGCAACTAAAACCGTTGTAGTTCCATCTTTAAAGTTATTTAATGCGCGTTGGCGTGCATTCTGACTTTTATTACCGTGGATAGCTTCGGATTTTATTTTGTATTTATCTAACTTTTTAACCACTTTATCTGCACCAAATTTTGTTCGGGTAAACACCAAAACAGTTTCCATATTGTGCGTTTTAATTAAATCGATTAACAACCACAACTTATTATCCTTATCCACTTTGTACAACAATTGGTTGATAGTGTTAGCTGTAGATGAAACTGGTGTAATTGCAATTTCCTCTGGATGATTTAAAATATTATTCGCCAAAGCTTTAATAACTGGCGGCATAGTAGCCGAAAAAAACAAAGTTTGTCGTTTTTTTGGAATGATTTTAATGATTTTTTCGATATCATTAATAAAACCCATATCCAACATCCTATCCGCTTCATCCAAAACAAAAAATTCGATATTTTGAATATTCAATAATTTTTGTTGAATCAAATCAATTAATCTTCCTGGCGTAGCAATTAAAATATCCACACCATTTTTAATAGTACTTACCTGCGCTCCCTGAGGAACACCACCAAAAATTACAGCGCATTTCAAAGGTGTATTTTTAGCGTAAACATCAATATTTTCCTTAATTTGTATAGCCAACTCGCGTGTTGGAGTTAAAATTAAAGCACTTATTTTTTTCCCCTTTTGAGGGATGTTTTTTCTAATCAATAACTCGATAATAGGCAAGGAAAAAGCAGCTGTTTTTCCTGTTCCTGTTTGAGCACAAGCTAAAATATCTTTTCCATCTAAAATAATTGGAATAGATTTTTGTTGAATAGGAGTTGCCTCGACGTATCCTTGATCTTGTAATGAATTTAAAATTTGGGGTGATAATGCAAATGAACTAAACGACATAATATACAACGAGAAACTGAAGTTCTCTTAAAAAGTAAAAAAATAATAAGGTTCCAAAGTTACTATTATTTTGTTTGTATATAGTATATTTAGCTTTTTATTTTTATAAATTGAATATTTACATAAACTTTTTGGCACAAAAAAAACACTTTAGCATTAGCTAAAGTGTTTTTGAAATTAATTTTATGCACTAATCTATTTGCGTAAACTTGGTATAACTTTGTAAAATTGTTGGGATTTTGATTGAGCCATCTTCTTGTTGATTATTTTCCAATAAAGCCGCTACAATCCTTGGTAAAGCTAATGCACTTCCGTTTAAGGTATGTGCTAGTTGTGTTTTACCTTCTTCATCCTTGTATCTTAATTTTAAACGATTACTTTGGAAAGTTTCGAAATTAGAAACACTACTCACCTCTAACCAACGTTCCTGAGCCGTAGAATAAACTTCGAAATCGTAGGTTAAAGCAGATGTAAAACCCATATCTCCTGCACACAATTTTAACACTCGGTAAGGTAGTTCTAGCTTTTGTAACAAAGAAGCCACATACGCCACCATTTCATCTAAAATTTGATACGAATGATTTGGATGTGCAATTTGTACAATTTCTACTTTATCAAACTGATGTAAACGGTTTAAACCTCTAACATCTTTTCCATACGATCCTGCTTCACGACGAAAACATGGAGTATAACCAACATTTTTAATCGGAAAATCTTTTTCGTTTACAATTACATCGCGGTAAATATTTGTAATTGGAACTTCTGCCGTTGGGATTAAATATAAATCATCTTTTACTGCATGATACATTTGTCCTTCTTTATCAGGCAATTGTCCCGTTCCTCTACCCGAATCCTCGTTTACCAACAAAGGAGGAATCACCTCATTGTAAGCATTAGCAGTTGCTTCATCTAAAAAAAAGTTGATTAAAGCGCGTTGTAATTTAGCCCCTTTTCCTTTGTAAATTGGGAAACCAGCACCAGTAATTTTTACTCCTAATTCGAAATCAACTAAATCGTATTTTTTTAATAATTCCCAGTGCGGTAAAGCATTGGCAGGTAAAGCTGGGATAGTTCCATGTGTAGCAACTATCTCATTATCTTTTTCGGATTTTCCGTTTGGAACAGAGCTGTGAGGAGCATTAGGTATTTGGTACAATAAATCGTTAAATTCCTGCAACAAAGAATCTAATTGTGTTTCTAGTTCCTGAATTTTACTTTTGTTATTTTGCACCTTTGCCTTTGCCTCATTTGCCTCCTCATGATTACCCGATTGGATTAATTTACCGATATTTTTAGATAAATTATTTGCTTCGGATTTTAAAGTTTCCACTTCAACAATCAATAATCTGCGTTGTTCATCTAAAGCTAATAACTTAGTAATTAATTCCTCAGCAGGAATTCCACGCTTGTTTAAAGCTTGGATATAATAATTTGGATTTTTTACAATCTCCTTAATTTGCAACATACACTTTTGTAATTAACCGTTTTACAAATTGTTTTTCAACCATTCGTTTACATTATTCAACACTCTTTCTTCGATATTTTGATTATCAGCAGGTACAAATTTTTCTCCCACAATTTGCTCGTACAATTCGATATATCTTTCGGATACCTCTTGGCAATATTCCTCCGTCATTTCTGGAACAGTTTGTCCATCCCTGCCTTGGAAACCATTAGCAATTAACCATTGGCGCACAAATTCCTTCGATAATTGTTTTTGAGCCTCGTTGTTTTGCAATCTTTCTTCGTAACCTTCACTATAAAAATATCTGGAAGAATCTGGCGTATGAATTTCGTCGATTAAAATAATGTTACCATTAGCATCTTTACCAAACTCATATTTAGTATCCACCAAAATCAAACCTCTTTCCTTAGCCATTTGGGTACCACGCTGAAACAAAGCGTGTGTGTATTTTTCTAATTGCACATAATCTTCCTCGCTAACAATACCTTTAGCCAAAATATCTTCTCTACTAATATCCTCATCATGTCCAACAGCCGCTTTGGTTGTAGGAGTAATAATTGGTTCATGAAATTTTTCGTTTTCGCGCATACCTTCAGGTAAAGTAACACCACATAAAGTTCGTAAACCACTTGCATATGTTCGCGCAGCATGTCCGGTTAAATAACCCCTAATCACCATTTCCACCTTAAAAGGCTCAGCTCTTTTACCTACAGCTACTACAGGATCTGGCGTAGCCAACAACCAATTGGGAACAATATCCGCAGTTGCATGTAAAAACTTAGCCGCTATTTGGTTTAAAACCTGACCTTTAAATGGAATTCCTTTAGGTAAAATCACATCAAAAGCCGAAATTCTATCCGATGCAACCATCACTAATAAATCTTTCCCAACCGAATAAACATCTCTTACTTTTCCTTTATAAACATTAGTTTGCTGCGGAAAATTATAATCACTTTTTACTAAAGTACTACTCATTATTTTTAACGTTACAGGACACTAAATCCCCTCATAAATACTATAATTCTACTGGTAATGGTTGGTTAACTTGCTCATGCCAAGGTAAACCAAATTCATTTAAATCTTTCATGAAAGGATCTGGATTTAACTCCTCAACGTTGTAAACTCCTGGTTGCATCCACTCGCCAGTTAACATCATTTTAGCTCCAATCATAGCAGGTACACCAGTGGTATAAGCAACACCTTGTCCTTTTACATCATCGTAAGCATCTTGGTGTTTACAGTTATTCCAAACGTAATATGTTTGTTCTTTACCATCCTTAATTCCTTTAATCTGACAACCAATTGAGGTTTCGCCAGTATAATTTTCGCCTAAGCTAGATGGCTCTGGTAATAAAGCTTTTAGGAACTGCAAAGGTACAATTTCTCTGCCTTCATATATAATTGGCTCGATACTCGTCATTCCAATATTTTGTAACACATCTAGGTGTTTAATATATTCCTGACCGAAAGTCATCCAGAAACGTGCACGTTTTAAAGTTGGAAAATTTTTAACTAAACTTTCCAATTCTTCATGAAATAACAAATAACTTTCACGAGGACCAATATTAGGGTAATCGATTGGTTTATGGATACTTAAAGCATCAATTTCCTTCCATTCGCCATTTTCCCAATATTTTCCTTTTTGAGTAATTTCGCGAATATTAATTTCGGGGTTAAAGTTAGTAGCAAACGCTTTACCATGATCCCCAGCGTTACAATCTACGATATCTAAATAATGAATTTCATCAAAATAATGTTTAGAAGCATAAGCTGTGTAAGCTTGCGTTACACCCGGATCAAAACCACAACCCAACAAAGCCATAATACCAGCATCTTTAAATTTTTGTTGGTAAGCCCACTGCCAGCTATACTCAAACTTAGCCACATCAATAGGCTCATAATTAGCCGTATCCATATAGTGCGTTTTAGTAGCCAAACAAGCATCCATAATAGCTAAATCTTGGTAAGGCAAAGCTAAATTCACTACCAAATCAGGTTTAAATTTATTAATTAAATCAATGGTTTCCTGCACATTATCCGCATCTAACTGAGCGGTTTGCACTTTTTGTTCGGTAATTTCCGAAGCAATCACATCACATTTAGATTTTGTTCGTGATGCCAACATAATTTCCGTAAAAACATTGGTTAATCTAGCCATTTTTTTTGTAGCTACATTACTAACGCCTCCCGCGCCAATAACTAAAACTTTACCTGCCATAATTGTTTATTTTTAAATGCGTTTCAAATGTAATAAGTATATTTATTTTAACTCAAAAAAATGAGATTTTTTTTAAACAAAATTATTTAATCGATTTATCTATTGATATTTATCGAGCCCTTTAGTCCTTCAGAAGTATAAATTTCCAACTGATTACTATCGTTCACATAAGTAAACATCACTTCTAAATCGATATAAGGATTAATTTCTACAAAAGAAACCGCTTCCTCCACACCCATAACCATAAAAGCTGTGGCATAAGCGTCTGCCAGAGCACATTCATCGGCAAAAACAGCCACACTTAACATTTTATTTTCGGCAGAAATACCTGTGCGAGGATCGATAGAATGTCCGTACCTTTTACCGTTGTAAGATTTTAGATAATTGCGATAATTACCCGAAACAGCTAAGGAACGTAAATTTCCCATTGGAACAATTGCCAATTGTGGATCTTGATCAGGATTTTCAATATCTGGATGCTCAATACTAACTGTCCATTGTTTTCCAGATGGTTTCCTACCTTCCGCCATAATTTCACCTCCAACTTCAATCAAAAAACTCTTAATTCCCAATTTAAAAAACATATATTCAGCAATAACATCCACGGAATATCCTTGTGCAATGGCATCAAAAGTAAGTTCCACCTCAGGTTTATCTTTACAAACAAAATTATCTTTATAATCTTCATCGTTCATCTCCTCCACCGTATTGTATAAAATATCTCCACCCAACATTAACAAATCCCAACCTACTAAGTCGCGATTTTTTATGGCTAAAGCTTTTCGATATTCATATATCAAGGAATCTTTTTTATCGTCATCGGGTAAAGAATTTTGATATTCGGATATATCCATCGGATTACTTCCAAAGCCCCAAATATTTAAAATTGATTTTACAGTAGGATCAAATGCGCCCCCTGTTGCTTCGCAAACTTCTTCCGATTTAAAAAATAGTTCTAAAAAATGACTATCAATCCAAGCGCAATCCTTTGATTGGTTAAATTTAGAAATGATTGAATTGGGTTTGTAAGTACTTAAGGAAGAATCAATCCTTGCTAAAATGGAATCCACCGCTACTTTAATATTTCTGTTTAAAGTATCGTAATACAAAATGGTATAAGTAGTACCTTGCGTTTCGCCAGTAATTGTAATTACGCTTTCATCTGTAAACATAGGAGCTTCCTGCTTACACGAAACCAATACAAGCAAAAGAATTCCAAAAAACAGTTTAAACTTTTGCATTATTTTTAAAATTTTTGTGCATAAATACAATGAAAATAAGCCAAGTAGTAATTAATATTAATCCCCCTAAAGGTGTAATTGGACCCACAAATTTTTTAAACTCATGCAAATTTTTAATATTTAAAAAAGCTAAGATATAAATTGAAAAAGAAAAAAATAAAATTCCAACAAAATTAGTGATCCATAAAATTTTAGATTGTTTTTGATTTAACCAACCTAAACCTCCCATTACAGCAACTATTAATGCGAAAAATGATTGTAAAAATTGATATTGCACTCCTGTTTTAAACGATTGCACTACTTTAAAATCGGCTATTTTCTCCAACTGATGTGCTGCAAAAGCTCCTAAAATAATGGACAATACTCCTAAAAAAGCGCCCAATTGTATATTTTTAAAAATCCAAGATTGTTGATTCATGTTTACATTCTTTAAAAGCTAAATTACCTCAAAAATTACTATATCCAAAGTAATCTGTGCTAATTTAACTATTTAATAATATTTGAAGCGGATTTTTTAGATTGAATTGATTGAAATTTTAACCCAGCTTTACACTCGTCATGCTTAAACTGCCGGCAAGTAATTTATCGTTGAAAAGGCTCAAATTATCTTTTTTATCTTGCAATGCTAAAGTGTAAATTAAAGGCAAATAATGATCTGGTGATGGAATTGCCAATCGTAATGCTTTGGATTGATTGGTATAATTGATTAAAGAGGTATAATCCCCATTGATTAATTTATTATTAACAAATTCTCGTGCTTCTATCGCCCAGTCGAAACCGAAATTATCTTTATGAAAATTGGCAAAATCTACCAATCGTAAATTATGCACAATGTTTCCGCTTCCAATTATTAATACTCCTTTGTTTCGTAAATCTTGTAATTGTTTAGCTAAATCGAAATGATATTGTGCCGACTGAGTGTAATCGATACTTAATTGAATTACAGGAATATTTGCATCAGGATACAAATGTTTTATAACACTCCAAGCGCCATGATCCAAACCCCATTCGTGATCCAAATGTACGGTTGTTGGCTGTAAAATTTGCTGGGTTAATTTTGCCAATTCAGGACTGCCTTTTGCAGGATATTGCACATCAAATAAAGCTTTTGGAAAACCTCCGAAATCATGAATAGTTTTAGGCATTTCCATAGCCGTAACTTTAGTTCCTTTGGTAAACCAATGCGCCGAAACACATAATATAGCTTGGGGTTGTGGTAAAGTTTGTGCAACGGTTTTAAATCCAGTAACAAACTCGTTTTCCTCGATAGCATTCATCGGACTTCCATGTCCTAGAAATAAAACAGGCATTTTTTCCGAGTTTGGTAAACCCTCTACAATATTTTTTAATTGATTAATTTTCATGCTATACCCCCAAAACGGAACTGTACTTAATAATTTTAAAAAATTTGCTCTATTCATTATTAAACAAAAAAGTTACTAGAAAACCCTAGTAACTTCGTTATTATTTAATTGATATTTTTGATTCGTTTCGGGGCAGGTTGCTTGATGGTTTTCATCAAAATGCAAACGATGTCCGTACTCACTCACCCAGCCAATTTGTTTTGCCGGATTTCCTACCAATAAAGCATAATTAGGTACATTTTTAGTAACTACAGCGCCTGCACCAATTAAAGCAAATTCACCAATTGTATTGCCACAAACTACCGTTGCATTAGCACCAATAGAAGCACCTTTTTTAACTAAAGTAGTAACATATTGATCTCTGCGAACAACAGCACTTCTCGGATTTAAAATATTGGTAAAAACCATAGAAGGCCCCAAAAACACATCATCCTCACAAACAACTCCCGAATAAATAGACACATTATTTTGAACTTTCACATTTTTACCCAAAGTAACCTGTGGCGAAACCACTACATTTTGTCCGATGTTACACCCCTCGCCTATTTTACAATTTGGCATGATATGCGAAAAATGCCAAATTTTTACGCCCTCAGCAATGCTACATCCAATGTCCACTACTGCTGTTTCGTGTGCAAAATAGCTCATAATTATTCGCCTCTACCAATACTAAAATACTCAAAACCTTGTTCCTTCACAGCATCCACTTCAAACAAGTTTCTACCATCAAAAATCACTTTATTTTTAAGTAACTGAGCCATTTTATTAAAATCAGGATTTCTAAACACTTGCCATTCTGTAGCAATAATTAAAGCATCCGCATCTTGTAAAACCTCATAATTATTTGAACCATAGCTAATTTTATCCCCGTAAATTTTACGGATATTTTCCATCGCCTCAGGATCAAAAGCATGAATTTGCGCACCCTTTGCTAACAATTCATCCATAATATACATAGCTGGTGCCTCACGAATATCATCCGTATTAGGTTTAAACGCTAAACCCCAAATAGCAATTTTTTTACCTTTTAAATCGCCTTTAAAATAGCTATCCACTTTAGGAATAATAATGGTTTTTTGAACCGCATTTACCTCCTCAACTGCATCTAAAATTTTAAAATCGTACCCAACATTACTAGCCGATTTAATTAAGGCTTTAACATCCTTAGGAAAACAGCTACCTCCATAACCTATACCAGGGAACAAAAATCTTTTACCGATACGTGTATCCGAACCAATACCAATACGCACTTTATCCACATCCGCACCCAACAACTCACATAAATTTGCAATTTCGTTCATAAACGAAATTTTAGTAGCCAAAAAGGAATTGGCAGCATATTTAGTTAACTCTGCCGATTTTTCGTCCATGAAAAAAATAGGATTTCCTTGGCGAACAAACGGTTTATATAATTTTTCCATGATATTTTTAGCTCTATCGCTAGAAGTACCAATCACCACTCTATCTGGCTTTAAAAAATCATCTACTGCATAACCCTCTCTTAAAAACTCCGGATTACTTACCACATCAAATTCTACTTTTGCATTTTTAGCAATAGCCGCGGTAACTTTATCTGCAGTACCTACAGGAACTGTTGATTTATCCACAATTACTTTATACGATTTCATGATTTTACCCAACTCATCTGCCACACCTAAAACATAAGATAAATCAGCAGAACCATCCTCCCCTGGAGGAGTTGGTAAAGCTAAAAAAATCACTTCGGCAGCATCTACTGCTTCTTGTAAATTAGTTGTAAATTTTAATCGATTTTGTTTAATATTTCTTTCGAATAAAACATCTAACTGAGGCTCGTAAATTGGAATTTGTCCGGCCTTTAACTGCGCCACTTTTTCTTCGTTTATATCCACACAAATCACATCATTTCCTGTTTCGGCAAAACATGTTCCCGATACCAATCCTACATAGCCTGTTCCAATTACTGCAATATTCATATTTATAATTTTTTAATTTTGGATTGCTAAGATATTAATAAAATGGAATTATTTAAAGTGATATCATTATATTTGTTGCTTTTTATATCTTTTTTTCGAAAATAATGAGCGTATCTAACATTCAAATGGTCGACTTAAACAGTCAGTATTTAAAAATAAAACCCCAAATAGATGCCGCAATGGCAAAAGTAATTTCCGAAACCAGCTTTATAAACGGACCAGCGGTGAAAGAATTACAACAAAAAATGCAAGAAAAATTTAATTTAAAACATGTAATTCCTTGTGGAAATGGAACCGATGCTTTACAAATTGCATTAATGGCTTTGGATTTAAAAGAAGGCGATGAGATTATCACCTCCACTTTTACCTTTATTGCTACTGCCGAAGTAATTGCTTTATTGGGATTAAAACCCATTTTCGTTGATGTTTACCCAGATACTTTTGGGATTAATATAGAGCAAGTTAAAGCAAAAATTAGCCCTAAAACTAAAGTAATTATTCCGGTGCATTTGTACGGTCAAACCTGCAACATGGAAGAATTGAGTGCAATTGCAAAACAAAACAACTTATTTATAATAGAAGATACTGCACAAGCCATTAATAGCGAATATACATTTAATAACGGCGAAACAAAATTTGCAGGAACAATTGGTGATATCGGAACAACATCCTTTTTTCCATCTAAAAACCTAGGTTGTTTTGGTGATGGTGGCGCAATTTTTACAAATAACGATACACTTGCCGAAAAAATGAGAATGATTATCAATCATGGCTCTAAAATAAAATACCACCACGAAATTGTGGGAGTAAATTCGCGATTAGATACTTTACAAGCCGCAATTTTAAGTGTGAAATTGGATTATTTGGATGAATATTGTGCAAACCGACAAAAAGCTGCTCAGTTTTATACACAAAATCTATCAAATATTTCACAAATTATTACACCTGTTATACACTCCAAAGGCACGCACGTTTTTCATCAATACACCTTAAGAGTATTAAACAACCAGCGCGACGAATTAAAAAAATACTTAGAAAGCAAAGGCATTCCAAGTATGATTTACTATCCAATTAGCTTACACCAACAAAAAGCTTTTGAAAGTTATCACAATGGCGAAAGTTTAGCTATTGCCGAACAATTAGAAAAAGAAGTGATTTCTTTACCGATGCATACCGAATTGAATGAAGAAACACTTCATTATATATGCAACACAATTAAAGAATTTTTTGAGAAATAAAAAAAAAAAAAAAAAAAT
>JACCDH011427910.1_pt1 | contig 14579 bp, 14 predicted proteins | sample 7442481 | NCBI WGS metagenome assembly JACCDH01 (sample SAMN15323433, study PRJNA562643) | freshwater metagenome | isolation source: river surface water | place: USA:Blue River Watershed | collected 2017-08-15
CACCAGCTCGCGAGCTTTTCGATGCTGCCTAGCCCCGCTGCTCCCATCTCCAACACGAGAAATTTTGTCTCTGGAGTGAGCTCTAGGACGGTGAGCGGTAATCCAACCTCGTTGTTGTAGGAATCTCTCGGGGCGACTGTTGGAGCAACCTCACTCAAAATGGCTCTGAGCATGTTCTTAGTGGAAGTCTTCCCGTTAGAGCCGGTTATCCCTACGACCTGAAGCCCCCGGGCACGCTGTCGCTCCAGAATGTAGCTTGCGAGGGCGGATAGTGCGGTAACGGTATCGGCAACTCTTATTTGATTTAGAGCCAGGTCTTCTCGCGGCTGCATAACAACCGCAAGACCGGCTCGGCCTGCCACTTCTTCAAGATATCGATGACCATCATCATGCTCACCGGGCTTTGCAAAGAAAATATCTCCCGACCCAATCTTGCGAGAGTCGGTGTCGCAGTGACCTAAAACAACAGTCTCGGGGTCTCCGACGACCAGCTCTCCCGAGGTTGCCTTGGCAAGCTCGGCTAAGGTCAGGGCAATCATTTCTCCACCAAATTCTTGGCTATTTCGCGGGCGTCGAAGGCAATTTTCTGCCCTGCAATCTCACGGTATTTTAGGTGCCCCGGACCGCACCACAGCACAGCCTGGTCGCGTGGCGTGGAAGCGATAGCAACGGCAATCGCCTCGGTCGGATCCGAAAGCTCAACAAAGCTCTTCCCCGAGTCGACAAGACCTTCGGCCACGGCAGCCCGAATAGTTGCCGGGTCCTCATCTCTTGGGTGCTGGTCGGTGAGATAGACCCGCTCAGCGGCCGCAGCCGCCCGACCCATCTCAGCCCTCTTGCCGATATCTCGGTTACCCGATGCCCCAAAAACCAAGGTCACCCCTGAATACCGGGATCGGATCTCCTTGACCGCTTGAGCAATGCCATCGGGAGTGTGGGCATAGTCGACATAAACATGCGGCGTGGACTTTGAAACTAGTTCAAGCCTCCCTGGCACTTGATATCCAGCAGGAGCTGCACTGAGTTTTTGGATGTCGAATCCAGCGCAGTGCGCCATAACCAAGGCCAATGCGAAGTTGCGCGCCATCAACTCTCCGGCAGCAAATTCAATTTGAAAGTTGATTTTTCCACTCAGTGAGAGCTTGCCAGCTTTGTAGGAAAACCCGACATCACCTGAATCGCCAACTGTGGTGACAGGGATGGTCGCGGCCTCAGCAAGTTTTGTGGCGTATTGGTCGGACAGGAAAATAACCCCCTGCTCAGCACGCTGGTTGTTGAAAAGCTGAGCCTTAGCGGCGAAATAGTTCTCCATCGAACCGTAATCATCGAGGTGATCTCGGGTCAGGTTGGTGAAGCCCACCACTGCAAACTTCAAACCATCGACTCGATTTCTAGTGAGTGCCTGGGCCGAGACCTCGATGGCGGCTGTCTCGCCGCCCTCAGCAGCAAAATCTCGCAGCCACTTGCGCAATGTGGTCAGCTCAGGAGTAGTTAGCGCAGCCGACTTTAGAGCCCCGAGCCCGTGGAATCCCACCGAGGTGGAGAGGGCGCAGTTGGCCCCCAGATCAGAAATGATTTGGTGCAAATAGCTACTCACCGAGGTTTTGCCATTGGTCCCGGTGACGCCAAACAACTTGAGTTCAAGTTCTGGAAAGATCAGGTCGCACACCACACCAATAACTGATTTGGGGTCTGGGTGCACAAGCACCGGGATGTTAATGTTCACGGCTCTATCGCTCAGAACCGCTGCGGCTCCATTTGAAATAGCCTGCTGCAAAAAGTCCAGCCCGTGATGCCGTTGGCCCTGAATCGCAACAAAAAGATCACCGGGCTCAACCTCGGCAGCTGAAAGCGAGACGCCAGACAATTCAACGTCAACAACATCCGCGGCCAGACCGAGGGAGGCTGCAAGGGCTCTAGTTCCGTTTTTCGACTTCACCGAATGAACCTGACGGGATGTCGCGGGATTTAGTGGTTGAAGGCGGGACGCGGTAGTGCTTTAAGACTTGCTGCATGATCGCCTTGAATACCGGCGTGGTCTTCATAGAGTTTGACTCCCCTACGGGGCGGTAGATGGTGACTCCCACGATGTACTGTGGGTCTTCAATCGGAGCCACTCCGTAAAAGGAGATGGCGAATCGGGATCCATAGCCAGAACCCTGCTGTACCTGTGCGGTTCCGGTTTTGCCGCCGACTCGATAGCCGGGGATGGCTGCGTTTTTACCAACGCCACCAAACTCCACAACCTTCTCCATCAGCTCAAGGGTGTTCTTGGCCTTAGCTGCTGAAAGGACTCTGGTCGAAGTCTGCTTCGGCTTCATGGTGACGGTGCCGTCCTCTAATGCACAGCCCTCGACTAAAACTGGATCCAGCTTGACACCACCGTTTGCAATGGCCTGATAGGCCGCTGCCATCTGAATGCCAGTGACCGAGATTCCCTGACCGAACATGGTGGCGTAGTTGGTCATCTTGTCCCACTCGTCAGCTGGGTGAAGAATGCCGGAGCTCTCGCCCTCGAATCTAAGCGCGGTCTGCTTGCCAAACCCAAATTTCTTCAAATACTCATAGCGAACGTTTTTGTCGATTTGGCGACCGAACTGCACGGTGGCCGTGTTTGAGGAGTATCGAAGAACACCACCAAGTGTTAGGTAGTAGGTCTCGTGACCGAAGCTGTCTTGGACTGAGCCACCAGGGAAATCTAGCTTCAGCGAGTATGGAGCTTTGACCTTGTCTTTCTCGTTTGCGGTGCCAGTATCTAGCACCATTGCGACAGTCAAGGCCTTCATGACCGAACCCGGCTCGAAAGCCGACTGGAAGATTCTGGAGCCACGATCTTGAGCCTTGGAGGCTGAAGGGTCATTCGGATCCACCGAGGGAGCTTCCGCGGCAACAATGATCTTGCCGGTCTTGGCCTCCATGACCACAGCACTAGCCCAGTCAGCAGATAGGTCATTGACGGAGTCAGCCAATACCTGCTGAGCAAAGAACTGCAGGTTTGAGTCAATGGTGAGTTTTAAATTTCCGCCGTTTTGAATCGGTTGGGTCATCACGCTCGATGCCGGGATACGAACTCCCTCAGCACTTCGCTCGTAAGTCTCCTGCCCATCTACACCGGCCAGACAGGTGTTGTATTGACGCTCAAGGCCCGCCAGTGGCTCGCCGTCAGCACCGACAAAGCCAATAAGGTTTCCGGCAACTGCGCCATTTGGGTACAGCCGATCAGCAAACCGATCAAAGTAAATCCATGGCACCTTCAACTCACGAATCGCACTGTAGGTCTCAGCATCGACTCGTTTTGCAAGGTTTGCATACTGTGAGTCGCCGACAAGCTTTGGAGCGATTTCGCTAACGGTTAGACCAAGTAGCTTTGCCAGCTCAATAGCAATTTGCTCCACAGGAATTTCTGTTCGAGTTCCATCCTCCGAGTAGCGAATTACTGGAGTAACGTTCTTTGGGGCAACGTTTACGTCGTAACGAAAAACGGTACGTGCAAGAATTTGGCCCGCACTGTCTTGAATCTCACCACGAAGCGCCGTCAGGGTTTGCGTCACCGACCGTCGCTCCATGGACTTTTCTTTGATCTCAGCAGCTTGGACGACCTGGAAATCCACCAGTCGAATGCCAAGCAGTCCTACTAGGCCAAGAGTGAAGAGAATGAAGAACCCAAAGCGTCGGTTCACACTGCGCTGGGAACCCATCGGGACCTACCTAGTTGGAGAAGCTGGAATTACACTCAAAACTACTTCTTCAGTAGCAATCTGCTCTGCTTCAACACTCGATGCATCCAAGGACGCGACCTTGGTTTCAGAGAAATCAGAGACGGTTCCAAGCGCAGAGTTTGCAACCAGGTTCGCGCTAGCCAGAGGCGCGTTTGATGGGTCCGCTGGCTTTGGCTGACCGTAAACCTTGTCTTCTTCTAGATCTAGCAAAACTGATGCGGGGTTAGCCACCATGCCCAGACGATTTGCGGCATCTGCCAAGTTCTGAGGAGAAGCCAGTGAGTCAACCTCTTCCTGGATGATCTGAACCTGGGTGGTCAAGTCGCGCTTTTGTGCCTTGAGTGCTGCCAGCTGGTAGGCATCCTGGGTCAAAACCATGTTTAGCGCCAACTGCGCAAGGTAAACGGCAATCATGCCGAGCACGAAGATTAGACCCGCAGACAGCCTTGGTCTTAGACGCTTCGCCTCGTTTGGTGACACCAGAAATACAGCCATTAGTTTCCCTTTACCTTTTCTCCAGCCCGCAACCTTGCGGAAGCGGCACGTGGATTTAGAGCAAGCTCGCGCTCGCCACTTCGCTCCACGCCGCGAGTGATGATTTTGAAAATTGGTGCCGTGCCCGGCAGTTCGATTGGCATCTCGACCGGAGTCGAACTGGTCGCAGCCTTTTGCATGGCCTCTTTGACAATTCCGTCTTCCAAAGAGTGGTAGGACATGACAACGAGCCGTCCACCTACTCTTAGTGCGTCGATAGCCTGAGGCATAGCTCGCTCTAAGATGCCGAGCTCGTCATTTACCGCAATTCTCAGCGCCTGATAGACCCGCTTTGCTGGGTGACCAGATTGCTTACCTGGAACCACTGGCACTACCTCAGCAACAATCTTGTTCAACTGAGATGACATCGTGATTGGTGAGGTTTTACGTGCGGCGATGATCCTTCTCGCAATCGGCATTGCAAAACGCTCTTCACCGTAGACACGGAAAATCCGACCGAGTTCAAACTCGTCCAGGTCTGCAAGCAGGTCCGCGGCGGTTGCGCCTTGGGTTTGGTCCATGCGCATATCCAGAAAGCTGTCTTGGGAATAGCTGAAACCGCGCTCGGCTTGATCTAGCTGCATGGAGCTGACGCCTAAGTCCATGAGGATTCCGTCGACTGAAGACTCGGCAGCCACCTGGTCAATCTCGTCGTAGGTGCCAAAGTGGGTCTTGAAACGATCTCCAAATACGGCAAGACGCTCGCTCGCAAGCTTTAGCGCGGCAGGGTCTCGATCGATACCGATAACGGTTAGCTGTGGGTGCTCTGAGAGCATGGCCTCAGTGTGACCACCCAGACCCAGCGTGGCATCAATTACCAGAGCCCTTCTGTTCTCGATCGCAGGGCGAAGCAGTTCTAGGCAGCGCTCAAGTAGCACCGGAACATGAAGAGTTGAAGTGATCATAAGTTCCCACTTGCTCTGTCCTGGAACTTGGTCCCTGTCCGTCTGTGAGCTTGGTTTTCACAGGTTCCGGCTTAGGGGAAGAAAGTCGGATACGGCCAAGGGCCAAATCCCAGGCTTAGAACAATCCGGGGATCACCTCCTCCACCTGATTGGCGAAAGATTCTTCATTGCTAGCCAGGTACTCGCTCCAGGCTTGGGCATCCCTGATCTCAGCGCGAGAGCCAACACCGATGATTACCAAGTCCTTGCTAAGGCCCGCATACTGGCGCAATAGTGCTGGAAGTGAAACTCGACCCTGTTTGTCGACGCTCTCATCCGATGCACCAGAGAGCATGACGCGCATGTAGTCACGTGCGTCCTTAACCGAGGCTGGAGCTTGACGCAGTTTCTCAAGAATGGATGCGAACTCGCTCGCAGGGAAAACGTAGAGGCAGCGCTCCTGCCCACGAGTGATGACAACGCCGTCAGATAGCTCATCTCTGAACTTAGCTGGGAGGAATAGACGACCTTTTTCATCAAGCTTCGGGGTATGAGTACCTAGCAACATCGCTATTTCCCCTTCCCAAGCTTTACTCCACTTTACTCCACTTTGCTCCACAACTGGGGATATTTGCGCGCTTTTTCCTCCCTTTTTCATCACATTTGGGTAAAGAAAAACCCCGGCCTCGGCCGGGGTGAGAATTGGTTTGACTAATTAGTCTCCATTGAACCGCTGATTCCAGCGATCTTCAAAAAAGTTGCCGCCCTGATTATTGACCTTGATCTCGGGCAACTGCGGCAGGGTGAAGTTGGAACTCGCGATGACGAGACCTATCACCATCACCACAAAGGCCACCACTCCAAAGTATGCGACCTGAAGCATTACGGCATAAATAAGCAGTCCGATACCCGCAAGGGTTAGCAGAACACCCAAAACTAGCTTGCCGGAGGATTTGTTGGATGAGTCGACGCTGGAAACCTTGCTGGCGAACTGGGGGTCTTGGCGCAGGTTGCGCTCCATCTCCTCCAGCAGTCGCTGCTCGTGCTCAGAAAGTGCCATTGTTTACTCCCGATCTCTCCTAATTGTAAACAGCGAATTGGGGTTAGGCTATCCCGCGTGCCTCAAGATTTACTGCTAACCCTGGTCCAGAACAAGCTCGATCAGTTCTGCGACGCTCGGCGAACAGAGCTCAGAGAGATCTCTCCAGATATCGAAGTCATCATGGACTTCACACAGTCTCTACTCTCGGGCGGAAAAAGATTCAGAGCCCTATTCGCCTACTGGGCGTGGCGCGGTTATGCCAATCCGAGTCTCGAGCTAACGCTCGAAGATCCGATTGTGGGCATCTCCAGCTCACTGGAGGTGTTTCATGCCGCTGCACTGGTCCATGACGACCTGCTAGACCAAAGTGACACCCGTCGGGGAGCACCCGCTATCCACAAGAGATTTGAATCGCTCCACCAGCAAAAGGGCTTTGCCGGATCCAAAGAACGTTTTGGAGTTGCAGGCTCGGTCTTGGTTGGCGACATGATGCTCTCATGGAGCTCAGAGCTGTTTGGGGACTCACTCTTGAAAGCAAACCACCCACATTCGGAGGCTGCCTGCCGAGCCGAGTTTGGAAAAATGCGCTTTGAGGTGATGGCAGGTCAATACCTCGATGTTCTCGAGGAGAACGCTGCCCCAACAAGGGAACGTTCCGAGGCTGTGGAACGAGCAAATCGAGTCATGCTCTACAAGACCGCAAAGTACTCCCTGGAGGCCCCTCTCTTGATCGGTGCCGCACTTGCTGGAGCAAGAGCGGCACACCTCAGTGGTCTCAGTCGCTTTGGGATTCCACTCGGGTTGGCATTCCAGCTCCGCGACGATGTGCTGGGGGTTTTTGGAGATCCAGCCGTTACCGGAAAACCAGCTGGCGATGATCTTCGCGAAGGAAAGCGGACGGTCTTGACGGGACTCACGCTTGAAGCGGTCCCTGCGTCAGTGGGCAAACTTTTCGAAGAGCTGCTGACTAGCGGTGAGCTTGAGATCGAGCAAATCGAATGGATGCGTAACCTGATTGTGGAATCTGGGGCTCTGGAAAAGACCGAGAAGCTAATCTCCGAGTACTCTTCCCGCTCAATTGAAGCTCTAGCCGCTTTGGAGATTTCCGAAGAAGCTCGCCTCGCTTTGGCTCAGCTTGCGAACGCGGTTATCAACCGCGCCAAATAGCGGCTACCCGAGCGCCTGAGCCGCGCGACGAACCGGTGCTTTGTGACCCTGGAGCAGGGCTTCTATGGGTGAGCTGTCTAGATACTGGTTGTCCTGGTAAAGCCAGTCAATCGCCTCAGTCTCGCTGAACCCCATATCCAGAAGTAGCAGCATCGTGCCGCGAATGCTTGGCAGTGGCTCACCGTTTTGGATCAAGTGGGCTGGGATCATCGGCTGTTTCTCAACCCTGACGGCGAAGAGAATGTGCTCTTCGATTAGGCGCCTAACCTTCGAAGCTGAAACTCCGAGAATGTCGGCCACCTGATCAATAGTTAGCCAGGAATCAACCCGATCAATCACGCCTTTGAGCTCCTTGCACTTTGAACCAACTGTTCGGCCACTAAGAATGCTAGCTCGAGGGACTGCATGTGGTTGAGCCTTGGGTCACAAACTGATTCATAGCGCTCCTCAAGAGTGCTCTCGTCGATCATTTCCGAACCTCCAAGGCACTCGGCCACGTCGTCACCGGTTAGCTCGACATGAAGACCGCCGGGGTGCGTGCCAAGAGCTCGGTGCACCTCAAAGAATCCCATGACCTCATCCATCACATCGTCGAAACGACGAGACTTGTAACCATTTTTAGTGGTGATGCCGTTGCCATGCATCGGGTCTGTGATCCAAAGTGGTGTGGAACCAGACTCCTTGGCGGCTTCGATTAGCTTTGGTAGCTCATCTCGAATCTTTCCAGCACCCATGCGGCTAATCAGGGTCAAGCGACCAGGCTCACGTTCTGGGTCTAACTTATCGATTAGTCGCAGTACGTCTTCCTTGGTGGTGGTTGGTCCAAGCTTCACACCGAGTGGGTTTCTCACTCGGGAGAAAAAGTCAACGTGAGCGCCGTCAAGCTGCCTGGTGCGCTCACCAATCCAAATGAAGTGCCCAGAGGTCACATAGGGCAAGTTGGTTCTAGAGTCAATGCGGGTCAGTGGTCGCTCGTAGTCAAACAACAAGCCCTCATGAGAAACGAAGAACTCAGTTGCTCTCAGCTCATTGGAATCAACTCCACATGCCTGCATGAACTTCATCGCTCGATCGATGTCGGCAGCAATTGACTCGTACTTCTTGTTGGCTGGGTTGTCGGTAAAGCCCTTGTTCCAGGCGTGCACCTGGCGAAGGTCGGCAAAGCCACCGGTCGTGAAGGCGCGAATCAAATTGAGCGTGCTTGCTGAGGTGTTGTACGCCTGCAAAAGGCGGGCAGGGTCATTAGTTCTGGACTGTTCCGTGAACTCGTAGCCATTTACGGCATCACCGCGGTAGGCAGGCAGAGTTACACCCTCACGAGTTTCAAAATCAGATGATCTTGGCTTAGCGAATTGACCAGCCATTCGACCCATTTTGATGACCGGCAGCGATGAGCCGTACATCAAAACCACTGCCATTTGCAGCACGGTCTTGATGCGGTTGCGAATTCGGTCAGCGGTGGCATCGGCAAAGGTCTCAGCGCAGTCGCCACCCTGAAGCAAGAATGCGTTACCACTAGCTGCGTCAGCCAAGCGGGAACGCAGGGTGTCAACCTCACCGGCAAAGACCAGCGGCGGCTGCTTGGAAAGGGATGACTTAGCCTCAGCCAGAGCCTCCTGCGAATACCAGGTGGGCTGCTGCTTGGCTTCAAGTTTTAGGTAATTGTCTAGTCCAAAGTCGTTCATCTCGACCCCTCTCCTATCTCGCCATACGGTTGCGAACCGTTGAGGCGTAGACGTCTTCATATTGCTGACCCGAAAGTCTCATGATGTCGTAGACGATTCGGTCGGTGACGGCACGCAGAACTGCGCGCTCACCATCCATGCCAGCAAAACGCGAGAAATCGAGTTGGTCGCCCATGACCACTCCGACCCTTCTGATCTTTGGAATTGTTTGCCCAATTCGCTGCACCTTCTCGGTGTCAATCATTGCAACAGGAACTACAGGGACCTTGGCCTGCAACACCATGCGAGCAATTCCGGTTCTGCCTCGGTAGAGCTTGCCGTCGGGTGAGCGAGTTCCCTCCGGGTAGATACCCAGAAGCAAACCTCGCTCTAAAACGCCAAGTCCGGTGTTGAGCGAGTCCTCAGATGCCTTACCGCCAGAGCGGTCAATTGGCAGCTGACCAGTGGCCTTGAAGAACCAGCGGGTAATGGCACCTTTGAGGCCCTTGCCGGTGAAATAATCGCTCTTCGCCAAAAAGGTAACGGGGCGGGTGACCTTTAGCGGTAAGAAAATCGAATCTGAGAAAGACAGGTGGTTTGAAGCCAAAATCGCACCGCCAGATTTCGGAATGTTTTGCTTTCCTCGAATCCAGGGTCTAAATAAGACGTGAAGAATTGGCCCGAGAACGAAGTTCTTCAAAATGAAGTACGCCAATTAGAGCTCCAGTCTTTTGCTAAAGCTTACCCAACAGACTCGCGCGCTAGGTCGGCCGCTCCGATAACACCGGCCTGATTGGAGAACTGTGCTGTGACAATTTCTGCCTCCGGTCTGAAGCCGCGTGCTGGGAGCTCTCGAAGGAAAGACTGACGAATCGGATCTAGGATCAACTCCCCTGCCTCTGAAAGCCCACCACCAATTACAAAAACCTGAGGATCCAGAACTGCCGTGATGCTTCCCATTGCTTGACCAAGGTAGCTACCTGCTTGATTCACTAACTCTCGGGTTGCCGCATCGCCTTCGAGCAGTGCCTGATAGACCTGGTGCCCGGTTAGTTCACCGCTCTCTGTTTTCAACTGGCGAAGCCTCTCCCCAGCGGGACCATCACTTGAAGCCAGCTTCTTGGCAGCCTTCAAGACAGCAGATCCGGAGGCATACTGCTCGACACAGCCCTTACGTCCACAACCGCACTGCCTGCCGTCTTGAACCACGCGCACGTGTCCGAGTTCACCACCAATACCGAAGCCACCTCGGCGCAGTTTGTAGTCTGCGACCACTGCCCCACCGACACCTGTTCCCAAGGTGAGCATGACCATATCCTTGGTGCCTTTTCCGGCACCGAACTTGAACTCCGCCCAGCCGGCAGCGTTGGCGTCGTTCTCAATAAACACCGGCAAGTCAAGGTGGGCTTTTAGCCGGTCTCTAAAAGGCTCATTGCGCCAGTTCAGATTCGGCGCATACAAAATGGTGGACTGGTCAGCGTCGATAAATCCTGCTGCGGCAACGCCTGCAGCAACCACTTGCTCGGGGGCCTTTGCCGCGAGTTGGTTAATTAGGCCAACCACCTCAGTAATCATTTGGTCAGGATCCTGGGCAGGTGAGGGAACTCTCAGTTCCTCGAGAATTTCCCCCGACTCACTGACCACGGCGCCGGCGATCTTGGTGCCACCGATGTCAATGCCAATTGCGAGCATGCCCACTCCTTATCCAGAGCTTTGATTTTAGAGCCCGCAGGCTGCGAGATAACGGAATAGTCAAAATCGGACAAAACGCGAAAAATTCTTCTATTTCACGCTTAGAGTGTTACGAAATTCCGAGGGAGAAATTATGGATTCTTATGATGTTCCGCAGCTAGTTGCATCCGACCCAAAGGAAAACGCGACTGACCTGCTTCTGGAGCGCGTGAACAAGGCGCCAAACCACATGCTGTTTTCCCGTCAGAATAAAGATGGCAGCTGGCGCGATGTCAGCACCAAGGACTTCTATGAAGAGGTAAAGAGCCTCGCCAAGGGGCTCATCGCCAAGGGCATCAAGCCTGGTCAAGCCATCGCAATCATGTCCAAGACTCGCTATGAGTGGACCCAAATTGATTTCGCAATCTGGTTTGCTGGCGCAATCTCGGTTCCAATTTATGAGTCCAGCTCCCCTACCCAGATCGAGTGGATCCTTTCGAACTCCGACTCGGTTGCTCTCTTCATTGAGAATGACGAGCACCTGGCCCGTTACCAGCAGGTCAGCGCCGGCACTCCTAATGTGAAGCAGGTTTGGCGCATTGACTCGAGTGACTTCACCGACCTTTACCGCGCTGGAGACTCGGTGAGCGATGCCGATCTCGAGGTCACCAGAAAGAACGCCGAGGCTAAAGATCTCGCAACCATCGTCTATACCTCCGGAACCACCGGCAACCCCAAGGGCTGCGAGCTGACCCACAAGAGTTTTGTTGACCACTGCCGCAACGCTGCAGCAGAGCTTCCTGAGGTTGCCAACGATAAGCAGCACTCCCTGATCTTCTTGCCAATGGCCCACATCCTGGCCCGCTACGTTTCAGTACTGTGCGTCTACTCAGGAATCCGAGTCGGACACCTGGGAGATGCAAAGCAGGTTGCAACCGTGTTGCCAACTTTCAAGCCAACCTTCCTGCTGGCCGTCCCTCGAGTATTCGAAAAGGTTTACAACGCAGCCGAGCTGAAGGCTGAAGCTGCGGGCAAGGGCAAGATTTTCCGCCTCGCTGCGGAGACTGCCATCGATTACTCCAAGGCGCTGGATAGCAAGACGGGTCCAAGCTTCGGCTTGAAGCTGAAGCACGGCCTGTTTGACAAGTTGGTTTACTCCAAGCTGCGCGCAGCCATGGGTGGCAATGTCAAGTACGCCATCTCGGGCGGTGCTCCGCTAGGAGAGCGCCTGGGTCACTTCTTCCGCGGCGTTGGTCTGATTGTGCTTGAGGGCTACGGCCTCACCGAGACTGCTGCCGCCGCGGTAATTGGTCGAGTGAACTGGCAGAAGATCGGCAAGGTAGGTCGTGCACTGCCTGGCACTGGAATCAAGATTGCTGCCGATGGGGAGATTTGGCTGCGTGGCATCAACGTGATGCGCGGCTACTGGCGCAACGAGGCTGCGACCCGTGAGGCCTTCGAGGGCGACTGGTTCCGTTCCGGTGACATTGGTGAGTTGGACGAAGATGGCTTCTTGACTATCCCTGGTCGCAAGAAGGAGATTTTGGTCACCGCCGGCGGAAAGAACGTAGCGCCAGCACCTATCGAGGACCCACTTCGCGCCCACCCGCTCATCGGTCAGGTAGTGGTTATTGGAGACGCCAAGCCATTCATCAGCGCGCTGATTTCTCTAGACCCAGAAATGGTTCCGGTTTGGACTCAAAACAACGGCGTGACCGAGAAGCTCTCGCTCGCAGACGCCGCGAAGCACCCAGCCATCCGAGCTGAGATTCAGGCTGCGGTGGACAAGGTGAACGTTTTGTTCTCAAATGCAGAGCAGATCAAGAAGTTCGAGATCTTGGATGTTGAACTAACCGAAGCCTCTGGCCACCTGACCCCTTCTTTGAAGATCAAGCGACCAGTGGTCATGAAGGACTTTGCAAGCGCAGTCGAGAAGATCTACGGCTAGTTAGCCATAAACCAGGATTGCTCCCTGAGGGCGCGAAAGGCTAACTTTCGCTCCTCTGGGAGCAATCTGTCTATGTAGACCTTGCCATCTAAGTGATCACATTCGTGCTGCAGCGCTTGAGCCATAAGCCCAGTGCCGCTTACCTCAACAATTGAGCCATCGAGCTGTTGACCTCTCGCCGTTGCAATTGGATACCTGGGCGTCTTATGCCAAAGCCCAGGAAGGGACAGGCAGCCCTCCTCGGTCAACTGGGGCTCGCCTTGCAAATCAATAATCGCTGGATTGATTAGGTAACCGACCTCGCCATGGACGTTGTAGGAGAAGACCCTAAGATCAACTCCAATCTGATTTGCAGCCACGCCTGCACGGCCGGGCAGCTTAGTGGTTTCTAAGAGGTCCTCAACCAGGCCACGAACCGATTCCAGGTCGGCCACCGCTCGGCATGCCGAGCGCAGCACGGGGTCTCCGAACAGTCGAATTTCTCTAACGCTCATTGACTAGACCCTCCATCACCAGAGCCGCTAACTCCCTGGCAGCGTGCCGCGTCTCGGGATGCAGCTTCGAGTAGTCAATGACTCCGCCAGATGCCAGTTGCTTGTCGTATGGGACTGTGACAACTGCCCTCACACGGGAACTAAAGTGGCTCACGATTTCGTCAATCTTGATTAGATCGGTGCCATAGGTGCCGGTGTTCACAGCCACCACGGACTCGGCAACCAGATCCGAGTATCCGTTGGACTCCAGCCACGTGAGAGTCTCCGAGGCAAGCTTCGCCTCGTCGATAGAGCCGCCGGAAACCACCACGAGCCCGTCGGCGCGCTGCAGAATTGCACGCATCACGCTGTGGACTATGCCAGTCCCGCAATCGGTCAGGCAGATCGAGTAGTAGCGACTGGCAACATCGGCGACCACGTTGTAATCACCCTCGTTGAAGGCCTCCGAAATCATGGGATCGGTGTCCGAAGCCAGGACATCTAGCCTGGTTTTATCCCTTGATACATATTGCGAGAAGACCTGGAATCCCGTTATGGAACTGGCTTTGTTGACTACATCCCGCACGGTTTTCTCGGTCGTTCTGGCGACTCGCTCCGACAGTGTCCCGCGATCGGGGTTGGCATCGATTGCAAGCACTCGATCCTCACGAATTTCAGAGAGCGCCATCCCTAACAGCGCTGTGATGGTGGTCTTCCCCACTCCGCCCTTGCGCGTGAGAATAGGCACGAATTTGGTGCTGCCAGCTAGAGATGCAGCGATTCTTGCATCAAGTGCTTTTCGTGCCTGGACCTTTTTGCTGTCACCCAGGTTTACCCGACCCAGGCTTGCCTTGAAAATTAGCGGACGTAAACCGCCCTCTGGAATTTCCTTGAGCTTCGCCCTATCCTGCAGCAGGCGATCGGCAGTCAGCATCGCCGCCGGCTCGGCAGCCTCGGCTAACTCGACCAGCTGAATCGGGACATCCTCTTGAACCAGACTCGAGTCCGGTAGCAGCGGATCGAAGTCCAAATCGCCCAGATTAGATCTCTCCCCGGAGGAAAAGTCTTGACTTTTGGGCATCTACTCGATCACCGCTATCAGGTCGCCACCCTCAACCGGAGTCGGACCCATAACCCCCAGTCGCACTACGCGCCCAGCCACAGCTGACTGGATGTTGGCCTCCATCTTCATGGCCTCGATGGTTGCAATTGGTTGACCGATGGTAACGATATCGCCCACAGAAACCTTTGGAGTTACCACTCCGGTGAAGGGAGCTGCCGCATGTCCAGGCTTGGTTGGATCCGCTTTCTCGGCGGCCGCCGAGGCCACCTGAATGCTGTGGTCGCGGACGGTGATAGGTCTAAGTTGCCCGTTCAGCTTTGCCATGACGGTTCTGAACCCCTTGGAGTCTGGTTCAGAAATTGCTTCAAGAGAAACAAACAGCTGAAGACCCTTGCTTAGCTCCACAACGTGCTC
>JACCDH011102254.1_pt1 | contig 14574 bp, 13 predicted proteins | sample 7442481 | NCBI WGS metagenome assembly JACCDH01 (sample SAMN15323433, study PRJNA562643) | freshwater metagenome | isolation source: river surface water | place: USA:Blue River Watershed | collected 2017-08-15
CCATTTGAAAATTTTGTTTGAGGATTTTTTTATCTATTTTTGGAAAACAATTTTTATTGCTGTTTTAAAATTGATAATCGCTTCTAGCGAAGAGTAAATAAAGGATAGTCAATTGCGAAATCGTTAATATTTTTAAAGGAAGCTCATCAAGTAAAAAACACACTTAATTTACAGGATTTACAAAAGATTACCATAAAAGAAATCTTTACAAAATCTTCAAAGAAATTGATAAACAAGCTAAAAAATCGTAAATTTGAGTTTAATCTATAAAGTAAGATTTTGTAAATGAACAATCCTAAGTATTTGTATAAATCTGAAGACTCTTTAAAAATATATGAGTTTAAGAGTGAAGGACCGAAAGGGATTATTCATAAGATGGTTGAGTATTCTGAAACTGGAACAGAAAATATTTACAATCTTGCTTTTGGAGATTTTAACGAAAAAACAAATTCTATAGATGATTTTTCAATAACGAATAATGGAGATAGTATCAAAGTACTAGCTACAGTAGCTTCCACAGTTTATGCTTTTACAGAAAAATACCCTAAAGCATGGATTTTTGCAACAGGTAGTACTAGTGTTCGAACCAGATTATACAGAATGGGAATTACGAATAATCTAGCAGAAATAAAAGAAGATTTTAAAGTATTCGGATTAACAATAGTAGATAATAAATGGGAAGAATTTATTGTTGGAGAAGATTACGAAGCATTTTTAATTACAAAAAAAGAAAATTTATAGTATCATGAAAAAAATAGAAAAACTTAATAATTCTAAAGTTCCGGTTATTGTTTTCGATAAGAAACTAGAGCAATTTAGAAATAAAATTCTTTTTCCGGAAAAACTAGCAAAAGCAAACGAGATTTTAGCTAAAGTTGGTCTTCCAAAAAAAGAATTAAAATAGAAGCAGATTTCGGTTTTAATTTTTTGATTGGGATTTAATTCTACTAAATCTGTTAAGTTGGTTTAAAAACTAATACTTATTTTTTATTTAATTTGCGTCACAGTCTGTGGCACAAAATCCACTAAACATCAATAAAATAAAAAAAACTCGAGCGATTGCACACCAATAACTCCTCTCCATTTTAGGGAATAGGTGCCTGCAAGGCGGAGAGGGTGAAAATTTAAACTTTATTTCATCCATTAACCCATTAAAAAAACACCCCTATTGTGATGTAAAAATAAGTACAAATCACATCCCAAAACATTACAACACTTTTCGTCCATCAAATCCCCATTTGATAATTTTGTTTGAGGATTTTTTTATCTACTTTTGGAAAACAATGATGTTGCTATTTTAAAATTGTTAATCGCTTCTAGCAATGAAGAAATAAACGAAAATCAATTGAAGAATCATTAATGTTTTATTAGAGCCTATTAGATTAACAAATACTATCCGATTCAACATATATGAAATCTGAGAAGATATATAGAGACAGTTTTAAAGAAATTGCAACTTCACAGCAGGAAGTGATTTCTAAATTAACTGAGACAATTAATCAGAACACCATGAATGACAAGTTGTTTGGACTTTTTTCATATGACACTGTATTTACGGTAGTGATTACCCTTTCAATTTTTATCCTTGGTATTCTTTTTGACCGTTTTAATAAGAATTGCGAAAAAAGAAAAGACCGAAAAGAGCTTCGGTTATTTTTTAAAACTTTTCTTGACAGGATTATTGATTCAACTTGTGATAAACTTTCTAAGTCATATAAAGACTTTTATCAGTCCATTGACATCGATTCCGGAATACCAATTACTCCACCGAAAATTCTTACAGGAGACTTCGATAGAGTAAATAGAATTAACGACAATAAATTATTTCATGCTATAAAGGAGAAAGAACCTCTTTCAAAGCTTCTAAGCAACATTGACTTTATAGAAAGATTAATACCAGAAATAGACCGATATCATGCTCATTGTCTTAAGGAAAGTGAAACTCTAAGATCTCCGTTGCAAGAAATGATTAATGATTACATGGATTTACTTGCAGAATATGTAGAACATGTTAAGTTAACGAATCCTAATTATCCTAATTGTACTGAATTTCGAAACCAAGTTAACGATGCAATTATTCGTTATCATAGGGATATATCGGGAACAAGACAGCTAAAAAAATTTTATCGAGAAATTCTTAGACCAATTCAAGAAAAAGTAATTGAAACCAATATTTATCGAGTTGATCAAATAGGTATTCAAATTGCAGATTTAGGAAAGAGAATCTCTTATCAGTACAACTACTTGAAAAGACTAATTATTGAATTCAAGCTAGATTACCGAAAATTTTATAATTACACGATAGACAGTAAAGAAAAACTAAATATAGAAAGAGAAAGAATAAAATGGAGCTAACAGCAACTAAGAAAACATGGAGCAATAATGGTATTAAAAAGGTTAGTTCTCATTATCTACTTTCGTTTCTGTAGACAGGTAATTGCACCGAAATACGACACGTTAATTATCTGCGACACGTTAAAAAACAAGCATAAAACTGTTAACAACTATCAATAATCATATAAGCATTTCAAAAATCAAAATAGTAAATTTGCTTCGATAAGTAATAAAAAATATGGCAAACAAAATAGCAAAACCATTTTTAAAATGGGCAGGTGGAAAAACTCAGTTGATAGGCGATATTGAAAAATCGTTACCTTATGAAATATCTAATAAAAAATTCACTTATATTGAACCATTTGTGGGTAGTGGTGCTGTTTTGTTTTGGATGTTAAATAACTTTCCAAACATGCAAAAAGCTGTTATTAACGATATTAATGAGGATTTAATAAATACTTACAAAACAATTGCATCAAAACCTAAAGAATTGATTTCGATTCTCCAACAATTACAAAATGAATTTCACGCTTTGGAAAACAAACCCGAAGAAAAAAAAGAGTATTACTATCAAAAAAGAGAGCTGTACAATACTAGAAATGAAGAACTAAGCACACAATCTGCATTGTTTATTTTTTTAAATAGAACATGTTTTAATGGATTATATCGTGTAAATAAAAACAACGGTTATAATGTTCCTATGGGAAGTTATAAAAAACCAACAATTTGTGATATCGAAAATATTTTTGCGGTTAGCGAAGCTTTACAAAAAGTTGAAATTTTATGTGGAGATTATGAAAAAACATTAAATGAAGCAACAACTAATTCATTTTTTTATTTTGATCCTCCATACAAACCTTTGAGTAATACTTCAAGTTTTAATTCTTATGCTAAAGAAGATTTTAACGACGAAGAACAAATTAGATTACGGAATTTTTGTAGTAAACTAAATCAATTGGGACACAATTGGATGTTGAGCAACTCAGATGTTAAAGGAAAAGACACAAATGATAATTTTTTTGATGAAATTTATGCAGATTTTTTAATTTCTAGAGTTAAGGCAAAAAGAAGTATAAATGCAAACCCAGAAAAAAGAGGAGAATTAAACGAATTATTAATTACAAATTATTCCCAAATCACAGAATATGTCAGAGCAATTTAAAATCTTCTTATCTCAATTATCCGAAACTAATGCAACTTTAGATTACTTTACAGATTTTAAAAAAATTGATAGTAATGTTTCTAAAATTGAAATGAAACTTAATCAATTAAACTATTTAATTGGAAAAGATGATTTGCATGAAGCTGTAACAAATTTATATAATGAAAACCCTAATGTATTTTCCATTTTAGATATATTAATAGCAGTTAGAAAAAAAGATAAAAAGAAAACTTATAACAACAAAGGAGAAATTGTTTTTATAGAAACTTATTTTGAATCTTTAGCTAGTATTATTGAATTTATTGAAGAAACGGGATTAGCTGAAATATTTAAAAATAGGAAAGTTAAAAATTTAGTCGATTATGTTTTTGGAATAGAAGCTGGTTTTGATACACATTCTAGAAAAAATAGAGGAGGTGAAAATATGTCTAAAGCTGTATCTTTAAAATTTGATAATGCAAATATATCTTACAGAAAAGAGGTTAAAAGTTCAGAATTACCAGAAATAATAAGTTTGGGTGAAGATGTAAAACAATTTGATTTTGTTATAAAAACTAAATTAAAAACCTATTTAATTGAAACTAATTTTTACAATAGTAACGGATCAAAATTGAATGAAACTGCAAGAGCATATTCTGATATTGCACCGAAAATTAATCAATATAATCACCTTGAATTTGTTTGGATTACTGATGGCCAAGGTTGGCTTTCAGCTAAAAACAAATTAGAAGAAGCATATAACATTATACCTAGTGTATATAATTTGACAACAATAGATAAATTTGTTCTAAAGATTCATATAGAAGGGAATATTAAGTTTTAAATTATAAGTGTTTTTTAATATGTTTAAAAAAATAAAAAAATCAAAGTGCTATTTAATATGGACTAATAAAGATGGATGGAAATACATTACTGTAAATCTTATAGGCAATCTATTTCCAGTTTGGTTTCTCTTGATTATTGAATTTGGAAATAATGGGATAACTCAAAATGTATTTTATAAAACTATTTCTCAACCATACACTTATTTAATATTAAGTATAGCCTTCGCTTCATCAACTTTATATCTGTGGATTAAACGGATTAAATCTGAAAATGAAGATGTTACGATTAAAAAAACTCCGATAGGGATGATATTTTATATTTTAGTATTGTTTCCTATTATAGGCTTTTACCTTAATAAAAAAGACTGTTTAGAAAAATTTAAGTATAATGAAATTAATAAAGATTGTTTTCGAATTGCATCTGTAATATATATTCTATTTGTATTTGTAGTAATAACTTACATTTATTTTCAGTTAAAGGATTTTGCAGAATTAGATAAATTAGAAAATTCCAGTAAGGCAAATACACCAGCATCAGTAAAATCAGAAATTGATACACTAAACGAAAATTTATAACATGGAATACATAACTAATATACATTTTATTGAAGTTAACCAACCAATCGGCAAGTTTTATGTTGCCAGTATGAAAAGTAAAGATATCTTAGAAATTGCAAGATTTGACATTAGAAGAATTGAGCGAGATGAAACAAATGATATAGATAATTATTTTGGTATTCAAAGGAAACCATCCCCAAATAGACTAAAAGAAATTTCAGAGTATGTTAATTTTGTTGATGCGACATTTCCTAATAATATTGTAATAGCAATAAAGTCTGTCGATTCCGAATTTTCAGAAAACAAAATTAGAAATATAAAAGTTGAAGATGGTAAGCTATTAATTAGAAGAAATGAAATGATCGCCCAAATAATTGATGGGCAGCATAGATTACTTGGATTACAAAAAGCTATTGATGACAATCCATTATTTAGTGATAAATTGAAAGAAGATTTTGAATTACCTGTAACTATTTATGTTGATATGGATATTGAAAATCAATCTATGGTTTTTGCAACAATAAACAAAGCTCAAACTAAAGTAAATAAATCACTAGTTTATGATTTATATGATTTAGCTAATACTAGAAGTCCATATAGAACCGCACATAATATTGTAAGAGTTTTAAATGAGAATAATAAAAGTCCATTAAAAAATAAAATTAAAATGCTTGGAGTGGCTGAAGATAATTCAAATGAAACAATTGCCCAAGCTACAATTGTAGAATGTATTGTAAAATATATTTCTAAAAACCCTCTTAAAGATAGAGATGATTTAAAACGAAAACAAAATTTAGAAATAGGGAGTAATAAAAAACTTTTTTTTAGAAATTGGTTCATAAATGAGAAAGATTTATTAATCGCTAGAACACTATTAAATTATTTCTTATCAATTAGTGAAAAATGGGAAACTGCTTGGACAAGTAACTCTATTATAGTAAAATCAACAGGAATAATTGCTTTTATGAATTTACTTTCAGATTTAATTGTTGATGAAGAATTTAACGATGTAGAAATTCAAAAAGAACTATTTGATAAAGTATTCTTAAAAGTCAATATTAATGATTCTAATTTTAATAATGATAATTACCCTTCTGGTGGAATTGGACAGAATAAATTACGTAAAGAGTTACTTGAACAAATTAAAGAAAATATTAAATAAGTGAACTAAAATAAAAAAACATAAAAAACTCTTAAACTTAAAATTTCATCAAATCAGAAATTGAAATTTCTAAGCCTTTTGCTAAAATCTCAATGTTGATTAAGGACGGATTTCTTTCGCCGCGTTCAATCATTCCAATATAATTTTTATGTAAACCACACTTTTGAGCAAACTGCTCTTGTGTTAAATTTAGATTTTGTCTAAGTTGCTTTATTCTTGCGCCGAATAAATTTAAAATATTTTCACCCATAAAAAAGACACTTATTGTGTGTTTTTGTAATATTAATTTATTATCTTTGAAATATCAAAAATCAATTATAATGAAAACAAATATAAAACACTTAAATTTGACCATAAACAATTATCATGGCAATACAGAAATTGTTAAAGAAGAAATCGCTAAAGATTCTGAAAAAATGAAATTATTAGTTGAAACTTTAAGAAATATTGCCTTGGATAAATTTTTTGAAGATGAAGAAATATTAATACCTGATGAATGTGAAAAATTTGGATTTGTTCAAGGTTCATATAAACTTCCCGATTTCTTATACTTTATTGCTGATATGTTAGAAGAATGATTACACCATATTTTAAATCTACCGACCAAAACTTTTATCTCTTAAAAGGAGATACAATGGAACTTTTACCAAAGTTTGAACATAAATTCGATATGATTTTTGCAGATCCTCCTTACTTTTTATCCAACAACGGACTTTCTATTCAAAATGGAAAAATTGTGAGTGTAAATAAAGGGAAATGGGATAAATCGGAAGGTTTTGAATTTGTAAATGATTTTAACCGGAAATGGTTATCATTGGCTCGTGATAAAATGAAAGAAGATGCAACAATTTGGATTAGCGGGACAATGCATAATATATTTTCGGTAGGGCAGATTTTAACAGAATTAGGTTTTAAAATTTTAAATGTAATTACTTGGGAAAAAACAAATCCGCCACCCAATTTTTCTTGTAGATATTTTACTTATTCTACCGAACAAATAATTTGGGCAAGAAAATCCGAAAAAACACCTCATTATTTCAACTACGAATTAATGAAACAATTAAATGGAGACAAACAAATGAAAGATGTTTGGAAATTACCAGCAATAGCTCCTTGGGAAAAATCGTGTGGTAAACATCCAACACAAAAACCTTTGTCAGTTTTAACTCGATTAATTTTAGCTTCAACTAAACCAAACGCTTGGATTTTAGATCCTTTTGCAGGTAGTTCAACAACAGGAATTGCAGCAAATTTAGCTAACAGAAGATTTTTAGGGATAGACCAAGAAGATGAATTTTTAACCATAAGCAAAAACAGAAAACTGGAAATTGAAAATCCGCAAATTAACGCTACTTACAAACAAAAAATAAGTGGATTTAATAATCCTAAAGAATTAGATTTATTCTTAACCCAAGAACCTTTGGTTGAGTATCGAAATGAATTAATTTTAGGAAATAAAAAGAATAATCGAAAATAATATTCAAACGCTTATTGATTATTTGTAGGAAAAAGAGAAAAAGAATTTCGAAGAAAATTTATCCATTGGTTTTGAAAACGAAAATCATATTTTTAATACCTTAAAAAATATCCAAAAAGTATTGTAAAGAATTAAATAGCTTTTTATTTCACCACTCCGGCTAAAATAACTGCTAAAGCTTTTATATCACAAAGCCAAAGGGCTTTGCTCTTTCTTAATATCAAACCTCGATGCGAGGAGTTAGGAACATATTGATAAGAAAAATAGCTGCGCTATTTTTCAGTGTAAATCTGTTTCGCACTGTTAAATACTTTGTGTAAAATTAGCAGTTAGTACGTAGCTGTGTGAGTTGAAAACTCCTGTGTGAATCCGTAGGGATTACTGTGGATAAATATTTTTAAGTACTTGGTGTATTTTTTTAACCACAGGCGCTGTTGCGCTCACAGGAAGCTAAAGCTTCACACAGTTTTATTTAACCGCCAAGGAAACAAAGATAATCACCCAGTTACGCAAAGGATTTTCTTGGCGGACTTTGTGTAATTAGTATGGACTGACACCATTTTAAATGGTTATTACATATTTTAAAGAGGAAATTGCAAACAAAATGGAATAAATAGTTTGTACTTTTTGGAAACTTCTTATCACCAAATAAATTTTGAATAAATCATCAAATATATTTTTTAGTATCCCATCAAATCAAGCCTTATCGAATAAAAACAGAATTATACTAATCCTATAGTTCGGCTTCGTTTAACTAAATATCCCCACAAATTGATGAGTAGTAGTTATGTTTTTTAAATTAGCAAAACTTACAAAAAATGCAAGTTTTGCTAATTTATTTTATATATTTGGACTATGGAAAATTATACCAACCGTAAGGAATACATAAGTAAATTACTGGCATACAAAGATAAAGACCTCATAAAAGTTGTTAGTGGTTTACGCAGAAGCGGTAAAAGTACGCTATTTGAATTATATAGTAAACTATTACTTAAACTTGGTGTTGGAAAAAGACAAATTCAGTTTTACAATTTTGAATTGCCAGAAAACTTTGTAAACAAAAATTGGGTCGACATTTACTTCGACATAAAAAAGAAACTGCAAGCTGATAAACCTAACTATGTTTTTCTGGATGAGGTGCAGAATATTCCGCTCTTTGAAAAATTAGTAGATGGACTGTTTGCAACCAAGAATGTGGACGTTTATATCACAGGGTCAAACGCTTTTTTATTGTCGGGCGAATTAGCAACACTTTTAAGTGGTCGGTACATTGAAATTTCAATTTTACCCTTTTCTTTCAACGAATATTTAACGGCAAGAAACATTGATACAGGTAACAAATATTTGAATTACGAACCTTTATTTTTTGATTATGTAAATGAAACATCATTGCCGAAAGGCGTTGAATTACGTGAAGAAGGTTACGATAAAATTTACGAATATTTGGAAGCGATATACACAACAATAATTGAAAAAGACATCACACAACGACATCAAATAAACGACAAGCGTGCTTTTGAAAATATTGTAAAATTTGTAGCTTCCAACATTGGTAATGCACTTTCGCCAAACAATATTTCAAACACCTTAAAACAGGATGGGCAAAGCGTACACCGCGACACTGTTGAAAAATATTTAGAATATTTGGTAGCAAGTTTTGTATTTTACAAAGTAAACCGCTTTGATTTGAAAGGCAGAAAACAATTGGCAACACAAGAAAAGTATTACTTGGTGGATATGGGTTTGCTTAATATTTTTACAGGCAAAGAACGCACCACAGATAGAGGACACATTTTAGAAAATGTTATTTACTTGGAACTGCTTCGAAGAGGCAACAAAGTTTGGACTGGTACAAGCCGAAATAGCGAAGTGGACTTTGTTTGCAAAACTAAAACAGGTGATATTGAATATTATCAGGTAGCGTGGCAAATGACCAACGAAAACACTATAGAGCGGGAGTTTAGTGCATTGGAAAAAATCAAAGATAATTATCCAAAATATCTACTCACAACAGATGGATTTACTCAAAATAGAAACGGAGTAAGACACCTGAACGTTTTTAACTGGTTACTTGAAACAAATGAAAAACAATAACCAAAGGCTATCACTATGTATAATAATTCTAGAAAATCAGGAGGGACAACGTATTAAATACGCTTTTAAGTATTTTAAAAAGTAAATAGTAAACATAATGGATTATCTTTTTGAAAACTTTTTAACCTCAGATAAAATTCAAATAAATTAATCAATTATTTTTTTAAAAATCCCACCAAATCAAGCCTTAACTTAAAACAAAATTATACTAATCCCATAATTCGCCTTCGTTCAACTACATTTTATCTACAATTTTTCTCCTTAGCAATCCATTAACACTTTAAATATGAGTTTGTTTTTCGATTAGGAATAACTATTTCTAAAAATAATGTCAAGTTTTTAAAATAAAAAACTTGACATAATAATAAAATTTGATTACTTGGAGCTATAATGGAAAACTTGAATTTAAACCTTAATTTAGAAAAATTAAAAAATAGCATAAACCCACTTACAAAAGTTAAATTGGACTTAAAAGAAACAGAATTAGCAACTCTAAAAAACTGGAATATTGTATGATGCTGCATGAAAATAAAATAACATGACTCTTTTTAGATTTAAAAAATAAAGTTTTAATTTGTTTTTATTTCACCACTCCGGCTAAAATAACTGCTAAAGCTGTTATATCACAAAGCCAAAGGGCTTTGCTCTTTCTTAATATCAAACCTCGAGGCGAGGAGTTAAGTACATACTGATTAAAAAAATAGCTGAGCTATATTTTCTGTGTAAATCTGTTAAGTGTAACGCAATCAGCGGAATAAACAAAACGAACCTATTAAATCTGTGGCATCTGTGGGAGACCAAAATACACTTTTAAGTGTAAACTTATTTTAGGATTAAATCGGCATTTGTTTATCCGATTCATCCGTATTTCATATTCCAAAAGGGCAAGCACATAGGCATTGCCCCTACAAAAAAATAACCTCGGGAACTGCGTTCGAAAAGGAATCTAAAGCTTCACACAGTTTTATTTAACCGCCAAGGAAACAAAGACTATCACCAAGTTACGCAAAGGATTTTCTTGGTGGACTTTGTGAAAAACTTTGTGGACTTTGTGGTTAAAACTTGCAAACGCAATTGATAAAAAAAGCCCCGAGGTTTTCGGGGCTTTTTTCTAGTAACTTTTAACAGCGTTGATGAAGCATCTAACCGCATCGGGGTGGATGTCGGGATAAACACCGTGGCCTAAGTTGGCGATGTGAGGAAATCCTTTAAATTTATCCAACATGATTTTGGTTTGTTTTTCGATTTCGGAAAAACTGCTGTATAAAACACAAGGATCTAAATTTCCTTGTAAAGTTTTGTTGTTTCCTATTAATTTACGTGATTCGATTGGGTCCATGTTCCAATCCAAACCAATCGTTCTGCAATTTAATTTACCCATATCCTCACGTGCAAAAAATGCCCCTTTAGCAAAAACTGTTACCGGCACATTTTGGATAGCATCGCAAATTTGCCCTATGTAAGGTAAAGCAAAAGTATTGTATTGGTCCGGACTTAAAATCCCTGCCCAACTATCAAATATTTGTAAAATATCCGCACCACACTCCGCTTGCGCTTTTAAATATAAAATTGTGGTATCGGTAATTTTTTGTAATAAAGCATGCGACAACTCTGGCTGAGTATATAACATTTTTTTAGCCTTAGAAAAAGTTTTACTTCCACTACCCTCCACCATGTAACTAAAGATAGTCCATGGCGCACCCGCAAAACCAATTAAAGGCACACGGCCATTTAATTCCTTTTTGGTGATTTTGATAGCCTCTAGGGTATAATTTAAATGCTCGTAAGGATTAGGAACAATTAGCTGATTTACATCCTCCAAGGATTGAATCGTTTTTTCGAACCAAGGTCCACGTTGCTCAATCATTTGATACGTTAAACCCATCGCCTCCGGCACTACCAAAATATCGCTAAAAATAATAGCCGCATCAACATGCAATAAATCAACAGGTTGTATCGTAACTTCAGCAGCCCTTTCAGGCGTTTCCACCAACTCTTTAAAGCCCGATAAATTTGCACGAACATCTCTGTATTCCTTTAAAATCCTACCTGCTTGTCGCATTAACCAAACGGGAGTACGTTCTGTTTTTTCCCCTTTAGCCGCGCGAATAATTAAATCGTTTTGTAATTCCATTCTCTTATTTTATAACTTGACGGATTTCCACCAATTTGGTTAACAACTCTTCTAACTGATGTAAAGGCAACATATTTGCGCCATCGGATTTTGCTTTGCTAGGCTCTGGATGCGTTTCGATAAACAAACCATCTGCACCTACCGCAATACCAGCCTTAGCGATAGTTGCGATTAACTGCGGTTTACCACCCGTAACACCGCTAGATTGATTAGGTTGTTGCAAAGAATGCGTACAATCCAACACCACAGGCGCATATTGTTGCATAACAGGTAAACCCCTAAAATCCACAATTAAATCGGTGTATCCAAAACTATTTCCACGCTCCGTTAACCACACTTTTGGGTTCCCCGCATCTTTAATTTTATCCACCGCAAATTGCATAGCTTCCGCAGAAACAAACTGCCCTTTTTTAACACTTATAACCTTATTGGTTTTTGCCGCAGCCACCAATAAATCAGTTTGTCGGCATAAAAAAGCAGGAATTTGTAACACATCCACATATTGAGCCGCCAACTCTGCATCTTTCACCTCATGAATATCGGTGATTGTAGGGATATTAAATTTTTCGCCCACACGCTTTAAAATATCCAAAGCAATTTCATCGCCAATACCCGTAAAACTGTCGATACGCGAACGATTAGCCTTTTTAAACGAACCCTTAAAAATATATGGGATTTGTAATTTTTGAGTGATAGCAACAATTTTTTCGGCAATTTCGAAAGCCATTTCTTCCCCCTCGATAGCACACGGACCCGCAATTAAGAAAAAATTATCCTTAGGATTTGCAGCTATTTTAGGAACATACGATAAATCTAACATCAATAATAAATTTTAAAAGCCCAAAGATAAAAATTAAGTGCTACAATAGATTAAAACACATTAATTATTTCACTTAAAATAGGTAAAGTTGAAGTAAAATCCATTGCGATTTCTTTGCGTTTACCTTTGCGAACTTTGCGTGAAAATAAGTATTGGGCTTTATAACTTATTTCAAAATCCTATTACTCGTTAATCATATTTAAAAAATCTTGTTCGGATAAAATGGTGATATTTAATTTTTGAGCTTTTTCCAGCTTACTTGGCCCCATGTTTTCGCCAGCCAAAACATAATTGGTTTTTGCCGAAATTGCCGATACATTTTTACCACCCAAAGCCTCTATTTTTTCCTTTAATTCATCGCGCGAAAAAGAGCTAAACACTCCGCTTACAACAAAACTAGCCCCTTTAAACAAATCTCTTTCCACCTTATTTTCCTCCGCTGCAAGCTCAAATTGAAGTCCTTGATTTTGTAAACGTTGAATGATTTGTAAATTATACTCGTCCTGAAAAAATGCAACAATACTTTCGGCAATTTTATCCCCAATCTCGTCCACAGCAACCAGTTCCTCGAAACTAGCATTTTGAATGGCCTGTAAACTTTTAAAATGTGTAGCCAACTTTTTTGCAACCGTAGCACCCACAAAACGAATTCCTAAAGCATATAAAACCCTATCAAACGGTACATTTTTAGAATCTTGCAAACCTAAAATTAAATTGTTGATACTTTTTTCCGCCATGCGCTCGATACCAAACAATACTTTAAAATCCATTTCGTACAAATCCGCAATATCCTTCACCAAGTTTTTTTGATACAACAATACCACCGTTTCGCTACCCAAACCAGCAATATTCATAGCTTTACGCGAAATAAAATGTTGCATTTTTCCGATTATTTGCGGCGGACAAGCCCTATCGTTTAAACAATAATGATTTGCCTCGCCCTCTTTACGATGTAACTCACTGCCACACTCCGGACAATTGGATATGTATTGTACTTTTTTTGCCTCTACAGAACGTTTTTCCTCGTTAACACCCACTACTTTAGGAATAATTTCGCCCCCTTTTTCCACATACACCTCGTCCCCTAGGTGTAAATTTAAATTATCGATAAAATCCTGATTGTGTAAAGAAGCCCTTTTTACGGTAGTACCCAAAATTGAAACCGGTTGTAAACAAGCCACAGGCGTAATAGCACCCGTTCGTCCAACTTGATACACCACATTTTCCAAAATAGTACTTACTCTTTCGGTTTCAAATTTATAAGCAATTGCCCAACGCGGGGATTTTGCAGTAAAACCCAACTCCTCCTGCACATCGTATTCGTTAACTTTTACAACCGCACCATCAATATCAAAAGGTAAATTTATGCGATGTTTTTCCCAATAGTTAATAAAATCCAATACTTCCTCAATACTTTTACAATGCGCAATGTACTTTTTTTGGATATCTGGCACTTTAAAACCCCAAGTTTTTGCATTTTCGAGGGCTTCCAAATGACTGTTAAACGCTAAATCTTCCCCCAAAACATTGTACATAAAACAATCCAATTTACGTTTTGCTACTACCCTACTATCCTGCATTTTTAAAGTTCCAGACGCCGTATTTCTAGGATTTGCCATTAAAGGCTCGCCAATTTCGGCACGTTCGGCATTTAAATCGTTAAAAGCCTTGTTAGGCATAAATATTTCGCCTCGAATTTCGAATTGGGGCGGGAAATTTCCTTGTAAAACCAAAGGAACACTTTTGATAGTTTTAACATTTTCCGTAACCTCATCCCCTTGCACACCATCCCCACGTGTTACAGCTTGCACAAATTTACCATTCACATATCGTAAACCAATAGCCACCCCATCGTATTTTAACTCGCAAGTATAAGTAAATGGCGAGTTAGATATTTTTTTAATTCGGTTTTCAAAATCTATTAAATCCTCTTTAGAGTAAGAGTTTCCCAAAGACAACATAGGATATTGATGCACTACCGTAGGGAAATTTTTGGTAATAGTACCCCC
>JACCDH011614655.1_pt1 | contig 14574 bp, 29 predicted proteins | sample 7442481 | NCBI WGS metagenome assembly JACCDH01 (sample SAMN15323433, study PRJNA562643) | freshwater metagenome | isolation source: river surface water | place: USA:Blue River Watershed | collected 2017-08-15
ATATAAAAAAAGGACACGATTAAAAAACCGTGTCCTTTTCACATAAATATGAATTATTGTTAATTAGTATTCAAAATTCTCAATAACGATAGATTTTACTTTACCGTTACTTGCTGAAATTGGAACATCAACTGCATTCGATATAACCAAAACTTTTCCTTTATATCCAGTGAAGTCAAGACTATCACAGTAACCATCGGTAAGAACCATTAAGCCATATTGTGGGAAATGTTGTTTCATATAATCAATACCTGGTTGTAATACTGTACCACCACCACCTTTGATACGAACTTTTTGAAGTTCTTTCATCGATTTGATTTTTTCAACAGCATGTACTTCTGTATCACATTGAATCAAATTGATTGCTATATCATTACGGAAACAATATTCAAGTGCTTTTGTTTCGTAACCATTCATAGAACCAGATGTATCTAGCATAACATTGATTACACTACCATATTTCAATTTACCTTTGATACCTTCAATACCACGTCTTGGTAAACGTTTAATAGTTTTATCTTTGATAGTACCTTTGATTTGTGAAATACCACGTTTGATTTCTTTGGTATAATCCTTTTTCTTTTTCTGTAAATCATTCAGAATAGATTCCATATCACCACGAACAAATCCACGCTGTCTAAGACGTTCTTTCAAGTCTTTAACCATCTGCTCTCTAAGTTCTTCTGGTATTTCGTCTTGCATATGCGAATCAAAAAATTCACCACCATTGGCATCGTTCTCCATTTTATCAAACATACCTTCAAGTGAATATGATTCAGCACCATTTTGACCGTTTTCACCATAACCATCTCTTGCTTCTTGATTACCACTTTCTGGTGATGAACCACCACCCATTCCACTCTGTGCAGAACCACCATTTTCAAACTCGTATGTTACACGTCTATTAAGTTCTTTTTTAATTTCCGTGTCTGTCACATTTGCAAATGGTTTGTATTGTGGTAAATGTGCTATATCGGTACGTAACACCGAAGGAACATCATCAATAGTATCGTTAATGATGATTTTTTTCGTATCACCTAAACCTTCAACTACTAACATTGATTGTGCATTTGTAATAGCAGTCAATTTAAATTGTTGCACATTTGGTATAGCCAAATTTTTACTAGTGCATAATTGTTGTAAAGTATGTGTATTCAGTTTATCTAATTCAGTGAAACGATAACCTTCATACAATAATTCCAATTCGGATTTCATACCTTCTGCTGGTGTGTTTTCAATTTCCTTTGTGCGTTTTTTACGCATTACAGGATTAAGCAATTCTTCATAATCAAGAACATAATCTAACATATCTTTTTTGATAACATTAGTCATTTCATGTTCAATAATTGCTAAACAATAAGCATAAGTATCACAATATTTATCAATATTTTCAATAATAGCATTTTTGAATAATTCTGCTCTTAATAACGATAAATCTTCATTCGTACCATTGTCTGGTTTCACAGAATCTGTGTGACCGAAAAGTTTAACATTTTTACCGTTTTGAAAACTTTGGATACAACGTCTAGTAAAGTTTCTGACATAGCTAGTGTATTCAGATGCACTTTGACTTGTTAAAGTGTTTTCGAAAGCATGACTTTGACCATGATAACCAGTAGTAACTATACCATTGCTTGGTTGGTTTTTATTTACGAATAATTCTTGGAATAATTTCTCGTCTTCTTTTTTCTTACGTTTTTTCTGAACCTCTTCTTTCTTGGTTTTGATAAAATGATATAACACCTCAAACACCCAAGGACCCTCATATTCTTTTGGTATAACTAATGCTGTGTTTTTACCATACTTATCTTTCGGTAAAGTGATAAAACTTGGGTCGATATATTTAATCAATAACTGATTAATAATCATATCTTGTGCAATATTTGCCAATTCATGGTCAAAATGACCATCCCTTGTACGTTTAGAGTGCTCTAAAAGTAAGTGGAATGTCTCATGCAGCATCAAGAAATTAACTGCAAGTTGCGATAACGAATCAATAAAATCTGGATTATAATAGTGATTCAAACCTTTTGTTGTAGCATTAACACCAGCTGTTTTAATACGCGGGTCATTACGTACTTCATGGAAGTTGACTGCTAAGTTAAATTCAGTATAATATGGCATGGATGCACCATTATACTTAGGTGAAAGACCCATGGTTTCTAACGTAAAAGAATACTTAGGGTGAAGTTTAGCTAATGAGTTCATTTAATAGTTTAATATTTATGTTTGACAAATGTAATACAAAAAATGATAATAAAAAATATTTACAAGAATATTTTTATGAATTTTTATTCTCACATATATTCATAATTTGAATAAAACAAAAAAAGATATATCATCACGATATATCTTTTTAATATTACGAAATAGTTTTAAGATATGCAAAATAATCTTTGATGGATATATCCTTTTTATGTTCAGACTTCTCAGTTCTTGAATTGATAGCAAAACTACAATTAATACCATCAATATACATTGAATGCGAACCTTCGTTACCAATGAAATATTCATTCCATGCTTCTTCTGTAAACATACGTTTCATATTCATTTGTTCTATACCTAAATTATCAAAAGCAATTAAATATTTACCTAAATAAATAGGAACTTTCATATACCACGACTTGATATTATTTTCAACAGTTGGTGAAAAATATGATTTACCCATACCATAATTTTTATATCCAAGTATCGTAAATTTAGGATTCTTAACATACTTAGCTATCTCATCCAAAATAGTGGGTTGGTGTACACCACATATAATATTAAACACTATATTATCCGTCTTTTCAGCAATTTTCTGGATATATGTGTAATTATTACTAGTTATGGATATACCTAGACCGTAAATAAGTTTTTCTTCTACAATTTTTTCTAATACATGATAATATGTTTTCATATTGCCCTGGTTAGTAGTTAAATTTGCTATTAAACCCATAGCTTTTATTTCAGTCAACAAATCAACCAATCTACTATAAGAAAGGGTTTCCCCACCACCAAGTGCAATTTCTGTACCAGCTGGTAATTGTTTTAATGTTGATATCATAAAATCATAATCACCTTCTTTACCTTCAATAGTTGAAGATTCAGAACAGAAATTACATCCAAGTGCACACCAGTTAGAAATTTTCAAATCCACGGATGTTGGATATTCATAATTATATTCCCCAGTCTCGGAAATAAACTTTTTTGTGCCATCATTATATAAAATGATATCTACATCACCGTTACGGTATTGTGCTAAAATATTATTATCCATTATATGATGTTTCTATGTGTGAATCAGGTAAGAATAAAAATCTTTTCAATAAATCTTTATTTGAAAAGATAGATGTATAATCATTCCAATCAGAGATATATGAATCACCATCTTCTATGACTAATTCTGCACCTGTGTGTTCTCTGATTAATTCATGTAATGTATCATACATAGATTGTACTTTCTCATTTTTGATATTTTTAGTATATTCTATATAAGATACAACATAATTCAATTTATCCAATGGTGTTGTGTGGTCACCAACATCATCTAATTCATCCATAACATAAGCAGTGATGATATTATTGCCATCATTACTTGGTTCTATATATTGATAAGTTAGATTTTTATTATCTAAACATACCGATAAACTGTGACATGATGAAGAGTTAACTTCAAACATACCAACTCTCGTTTTTACTGTTTTTTCCATAATCATTATTAAATATTTTTTAATATTTCTGACATATATAAATTGCTTATTTTACCACCATCATTAAATAAAATATCCATTTCATTTTTGAAAGTGCATGATATATCATTTTGACGTGTAGTGTACATTCTGATACTATAATATTCGTGATAATCATAATTATCATAATCTTCACTTTCGTATGAAAAAGATATAGTTAATGTTTTTTCCGTGATACTAATTTCAAATTTATATTCACCGAAACTCATTTCATATTCATATCGCATACCATTTTTATCAAACACATAATTTGATAAATAACATTTATAATCACTATGGTTCTGTACTAGATTCAACAATATATTTAATTCATTGAATGATGATATATCAGCCAACACATTAAAATAATCGTTATCATTATAGTTATTTAAGACTGAAAGTAATTCTTTGTGTATTGCTATACAGTCGTCTTTTGATAAATCTTTTCCTTTCATATATATTATATCCACAAATATTAAAAAAGTTTTAAAACAAAACAACTATTTTCGGATATATAATATATGGAATTAAAATACTTTGAAACTTACATTAAACAAGTCACCAGAAATATATTTTTGACTACCGAAGGATATAAAATATATAGCGAGAACTCTAATTTTGCTGTGGATGGTGATAAGATATTAGCTAAATATAATATCAATAACAATAAATATTATGTACATAAAATATTAGAGAAATCAAATGATATAAAATATGGTGTTGTTTTTTATAACAAAAAGAAAAAATCATATTGTATCAGACCTTTCTCGGAATACACTACTTATTATTTAGATACTACCGAACATATTAGTAATGGTACTATATTGGAATTTACATATAGTCATTATGATAAGAAAAGAAAAGTTTTTGTTGCTGATATTATAACAGAATTTGATAAGAATACTGATGCTACATCTTTTAAATTGATGCCTTATAAAAAAGAATTTAATGAGAAAGTAATAAATGAGGTATCTAATCTAAGTTACACACAAGATAAAAATAGAGTAGATTTAACATCAGATAATTTTATATCTTTCGAAAATATAACAAATGCGTATTCTTTTGAATCTACAAGTTATGGATATAGATTGAAAATTACCATACCCGATATATCACTTATCAAAGCAAGTACTTATACTAATAATGATGCTTACCAAAGAGGATTCGGTGTTGTTTTAGATAAAATGTATAATATCATACCAGATGCTTTATCAAATTATATAGTTGATAGTAATAATGTATTGTGTTTAATTATAAATATGAACCATCTTTATGAAACTATTAATTATTGTTTTGTTAAAGCAGTAATTGATATTAAAAAAAGATTTACTAATGATGAGTATTTAACTGAGATTGATAATAAATTTTCTAAATATTATGCTTTTTTAAATAATATGTGTATTGCTTGTAAAATAGATAAACAATTATTACCACAAAGATTGAATGATATAGCAAACACATTAGCTGGAAAATTCATTTCACAAAACAATATTCTATTTATTGGATATAATAAAGAAACAGATATGTTTGATACTACATCTATGTATGCGACCATTACCGACCCTTTATCATCTTATATTTCTATTATGAATAATAGAATTTTACACAATATTATAATGGATAAACAAATAGGTATAGCTGATATAGAAAATGATTGTGATATTATGAATGCTTTATATCGTAAATCAAAAGATACAGAGAACTGGTTTAAGAATAAAACTATTATAAATAAACTTAAAAATGTTTCTGTTATGAAAGGCATTGTTACAAAAAATGATTCGGTAGGTTCTATCATTTCTATAAGTGATGATATATCAGGAATTATTTTCAAAAATATCAAAGTCGGTAAATATATCAATGTTTGTTTAGATATTGAAAATTCATTAGATAAAATTGTATTTAAAATTGTATGAAAGATTTAAGAACACCAGAAGAAATTGATTTAGATGAAAAGAATATTAATTTAGAATCATCAACATTATTCTTTTCAAAACTATATGATTTATTATTAGTGATAATGAAATATATACATTTTTTATTTATGTATAAATATCATATATTATTTCTTTTTTTTATCACGGCTATGATATTCCCAGAAACTATTGGATATTATATCTCCTTTGTTATCAATAGTTTCATAAAAGGTTATAAAAATTTTAAATGAATATACTAAGTTTATTTGACGGTATGAGTTGTGGACAAATAGCACTCAACCGTCTTGGTATTAAATATACCAATTATTTTGCATCCGAAATAGATACACATGCTATAAAAGTCACCAAACATAATTATCCTGACACTAAACATTTAGGTAGTGTGATAGATGTTGATGGTTATTCGTTACCACAAATTGATATTCTTTTCGGTGGAAGTCCTTGCACTAGTTTCTCTTTTGCTGGTAAGCGAAATGGAATGACTACTAAGGATAATATTAAAATACTTACATTAGAACAATACCTTGAATTAAAAGAAAATGGTTTTGAATTTGAAGGACAATCCTATTTATTCTGGGAATATGTAAGGTTATTGAAAGAAACAAAACCTAAATATTTTCTTTTAGAAAATGTTGTGATGGCAAAAGAATGGGAAAATATCATTACCAATGTATTAGGTGTTAAACCAATTTTCATCAATAGTAGTTTACTAAGTGCACAGAATCGTCCCAGATTATACTGGACAAACATACCAGATATATCAATTCCAGAAGATAAAAATATTTTATTAGAATCAGTTTTAGAAAACTTTGATTTTCCAAACGAACCATATATCGAAAATTATAGAAGTAACCAAGCTATAAATTATCGTAATAAAAAATTTAGTACTTTACGAGCAAAAGCTGGTAGTAGAACAAGAGGTATAGGTATTTGTGATGATAACGGATACTGGCGTAAATTATTACCTATTGAGTGTGAAAGATTACAAACTGTACCAGAAAATTACACAAATGTTGTGTCAGATAATCAGAGATATACAATGTTGGGTAATGGTTGGACTGTTGATGTGATATCACATATTTTTTCTTTTATAGTTTGATATATCAATATTTATATTTATATTTGTTCAAAATATAAAAAATTATGGATATTCTATCAAAAATCGTTAAATACGCTTATCAAGAATTAGAAACTTTGGATAAAGAATCTAATGAGTACAAAACATCAAAAAGAATTGTTGATGGTATTAATGTGTTCAATAAAACACATCGTATTAACGAAAATATTTCAAATTTAAAAGAGAAAGCAAGTAATATCATATCTGACCTTTTCTCTAAATCATCTGTACCACAAGTTAAAGAATCTATCCTGGTTAAAACTGAAACAAGTGGATATATCACTTTAACTAATGTGTATTTACCATCATTAAGCAATAATGGTACTACGGTTAATTTCGATAAAGAAACAAACATCTTAACTATTCATGCTACTAGTTTGGATGAAAATATTATAGAACTATATAATATTGATAAAACTGGTATTATTAAAATAGATATACCATATTTATCAGATAATACAAATAAACCATTTGATAGTGTTTATGCTATAACAGACGGTGTTTTACAAGTAAAAGTTTTTTATAATGCACCATCTATCGTAGATACTATGAGTAGTTTAGCATCAAAAGCATCTAGTAAATTAAAATCATTATTTAATTAAAAGTGGGTGTAAACCCACTTTTACATGGTTATGATATATCTCGGTGAAAAATGTTCTAATCTATATATCACGCATTATTTTTATAATAGCGAAACCAATTATATTTATGTGATATATGACTTAAACAGTGTTCCTGTATATGGTAGCAAGTGGTATCATTGTTGTGGTAGCGATGTTGAACCATTATCATTAGAAGAATATACATACTCGTTTAATGAATGGTGTTTGAATAACAAACTTAAAAATACATCAATATCTAATTATGATGGTGGTTTTGATATATATTACCAACTAGACAAAATTATTGATGAAATTATATTTGATAATATATGATATATCTCGGTACAAAAGAAACTAATCCTTATAAATCAAAATATTTTTATAATATTCAAACCAATTATATTTATATTATTTATAGTTCAGATAATATACATGGTAATAAATGGCAACATATAGTTGGTAGCGATATAGAAGAATTATCAACAGAAGATTATGAATATCCATTTAACGAATTGTTTTTGGCTAACAAACTTGAAAATGATTTAATACCTAGTGATGATGGTGTTGATATATATTACCGACTAGAAAAAATTATTGATAAAATTATATTTGATGATATATCTTGGTAAACGAATAGAAAGTGATTCTGGTGTAATATTATTTTTCTATAATCATGATAATAAATATATTTATAAGATACCATTATCACCATACACACAATATAAATGGCATCATAGTATAGGTAGTCATGTAGAAAACTTATCAACAGAAGAATATAAAATACCATTTGAAAATCTTATAAATGGTAATAACAATGGTATTATTATACCATCCAGAACAGAAGATGATATATATTACACACTACAAAATATTATTGAAAAATTGATATTTGAAAAAATATGATATATCTTTGTAGCACTAATAATGATTCTTTCGATTATTTCTATGAATCAACAACAAATTATATTTACAGCATTGAACCACAATACTATACTTCGCGTATTAGTCAATCTGCTTCTAAATGGTATCATAGTATCAATAGTGATGTGGAAGGATTAACTGAAATTGATGATTTATTAGATTTTATTATAGATGAAAAAAATATAGTGGTAAATGATGGGAAAAATTTTTGTGACCCGAATATATATTATACACTACAAAACATTATTGAAAAATTAATATTTGAAAAAATATAATATGATATATCTTTTCAGTTATGATTATTTAGAAATGCATTATTTTTATAATAATGGTATGATATATACAACGGATTATAAAGGTGTTATTTTCTATTGGCAATGGTCAGATGAAATATTACATAATGATATAAATCCACCAATAACACATCTGGATTTTGATAAATCAATATTACCACCATGCCCAAAAAAATTAATATACGAGCCATATCCACATAGTGATGAATCGATGGTATCTTTTTATAATACATTATATAAACATATGCTAATTAAAGCTTTAAATTCAATATAAATTATGAGAATTGGAAAGGTAAGAACCAATGAAGAAATGTTAGATACTTTAAATGAACAAGTATTCGAACATTTAAATTACAAACTAAAAGAATATAAAGAACAAAGCAAGAAATGTACTTCTCTTTATGAGATGGAATACAATAAAGTTAATTTTAACATTGCTGCTACTGAAAAAGTATTGGAATATTTCAATAAGATGTTAAAAAAGTTTGCTAATGGTGTGGTAATAGAAACAATACCATTACCTAACGGTGAACATATTAGTAGAGAGGAACTTAATGAACATGTTTATAACGAAATTGACAGACAAATTTATTCTTTTACGCTTCAAGAAATTCATGGCACACTATTAGATATAGATTTGGAAATAATACGTTTGAAATTATTTCATCTATATAAATTAAAAAATGGATTTTGATGTTGATATATCTAGCTACTACAAAAGGAAATAGTTTCACATATCATTATTTCTATAAAAAGAATTGGATATTTCAAGTTGAAATATACAACAATGATGAAAAATATTATTATCGTTGGCAACATATAGTTGATTGTGAAATAGAAGAATGTAATGGATTCCATTATGTGTTACCAGAAACGTTGAATATTATTGATACTCCTAATAATATTCATGTTGATATATCATTTTATTATTTACTAGATGATATTATAACAAACAAAATTTTAGAAAGCATATAAAATGATATATCTAGCTACTAGAAAAATAAATAGTGCAACATATCATTATTTCTATAAAAAGAAATGGATATATCAAGTTGACCTACACAAAGATTGCGAAGATTATACAGGGTATTGTCGTTGGCAACATATAAATGATGATAACGAAGAAATAGAAGCGTTTAATTTCTTCCGTTATACGCTTCCAAAAATGTTGAATATTATTAATATTCCTAATGATAGTGATATTTATTATCCACTAGATGATATTATAACAAACAAAATTTTAGAAAGCATATAAATGATATATCTAGCTACTACTTTAATAAAACAACCAGACGGATATTTACATTTCTTTTATCAAGAAGGAATGATATATCGTGTAGAATTACATATATACCGCAACGAAAAATATTATATGTGCTGGAAACATGAAATTATTAGCGATAATTATGATTGTGAACGATTTGAATATATATTACCAGAAACATTGAATATTATTGGTGAAGAAAATGACGGTGATGAAGATACTGATATTCATGATGAAGAAATAAAATTTTATTATGAACTAGATGATATTATTATAAATAAAATAATAAATACTTTATGATAATCTATCTATTTTCGGAAAATAGCATAGATTTATTTTATGATATATCAAATGATAAAATTTATGCTCTGTTTAATAATAAAATGACATGTCATGAATTATATTTCTTCCATGACACCAATACAAATAGTTCTTATTTACGTAGTAAATATCAAGATGAATTTAAACAGATATATCCGAAACTACCAAAAATACATAATAAAATCAGAGATGAAATAAATTTGATTAATATAGAAAAATACAAATTCTTATACATATTAAACAATATATGATATATCTATTTACTAATGATTATATGTATATCCATTATTTTTATGATGATGGATATATCATGGTATATAATGAACAATACGATATCTATAAAAAATGGAAGTTTGATTTATCAGATGATGGTACGACAAAAGATATTGCTAAATTTGATATAAGCACTTCGTTACCAAAAAAATTGATATTAGAAACTGTTGGTGATAATACATTCAGAGATATACTCACAAAACATATTGATAAAAATATATTCAATAAATTGTTATAATTATGATATACCTATTTTCAGCACAAAGAAACGAACACACATGGCATTATCTATATACGAAAGAAATGAACTACATGTTTCTTTTTTCGGATACGGATAAAAATAATCCATTAAGTGTGAAATGTTGGACACATCGCAATAATATGACAACTGAAACTAATTGGAATCCTTTGTGGTTAGATTTCATACCATCTATATTAAACATCGTTGATGTATTTCAAATGAATACTGATGAATTACATCAACGAATAGATGATACTATAACATTAAGAATATTAGAAAGTATATGACATATCTATTCACTTATATAAATTCATCAAACCAACATATGCATTATTTATATACACCTGGATATATTTTATGCCATAATAGCAAAGGTAATGATTATTTCAAATGGTCATGGAATAGTGATATATCATGTATGGGACCATCAAATCCTGTTGTAGATATTAAAAAGTTTGATATTATATTACCAGAAACATTGATATATGTTGATGGTGAAATTATGGATGATGACGAATTATTTTTCCGTGCTATTCAAGTAAATATAGAAAAAAACATATTTGATAAATTATGATATATCTTTTCACTGATTATAATGATAGCGAGTATATTCATTTCTTCTATAAGAATGAATATATTTATTCACATAATACAACAGATAATACTTATATAAAATATTTATGGATTGATAATAAGGAAATTTTCGATGATGAAGATGATAACCCTGTCATTGCCATAAAAAAATTCAAATATAATTTACCAACCATTTTGAATACTATTCATGATAATGATTTTAATCTACATGAAGTATTATCAAATATAATAAATAATATAATATTTGGTAAATTATGTTGATATATCTTTTCAGTGAATATCCAAATAAATATAATATAGAATACACACATTTCTTCTATAAGGATAATTATATTTATTTACATGATATAAGAGATGATATTTATGTAAAATATTTATGGATTGATAATGAGGAAAATTTCAATGATAATAATTATAATCCTATCATCGACATAAAAAAATTTAAATATAAATTACCAACCATTTTGAATACTATTCAAAATGATTCTAATCTTTATAAAAGATTATCAAATTCAATAGATAGTATAATATTCGGAAAATTATGTTGATATATCTATTTTCAGCACAAAATAGCAGTGAGATATGGCACTATTACTACACAGAAAAACACCGATATATGATAGTGTATAATAAACATACTATGAATGCTGTTAGATACCACCGATGGATGCATGAAGAAAATGATATTCATGACATCCGTGCAATTGAACACTCTGTTCCTGATATATTAGAAATAATTAATATATCAGAAATACACCTACTTGATAAATTCATAGAAAATTTTGTTTTATCAAAAATACTTGGTAGTATCTGAAATATTTTGTAACTTTGTTTATGAAAAAAATTAAATGGTTCAATAATCTACCTGTTTCAGATAAAAAGAAATTATCTGGATATGAATTTGGTCATTCCGATTATACAAAACTTTCGGATAAAGAAATTTGTGTGATTTATGATAATATTCATTCAACCGAAGAATATTTAGAAATAAATGAGCCTAAAAGAAAAGGCAATCATCGTTCACCATTTGGTATAGGTGCGTAAATGATATATCTATTTTCATATGATTGTGGTTTAAGTGCATATCCAGAAGCACAAAATATCAACAATACTATTCAACGATATTGGCATTATTTCTATAATGATGGAAAAGTGTATCAAGCCAATACACAATGGATACCAACAGTATATTCAGCATATACTGTTGGTGAAACTAATGATGTATTTTACCATGAATCAGAAAAATTTGATTACGAATTACCAGAAGTATTACATTTAGAAAACCTTTTTGACCACGATGGTACAAATAGCAATAATCATGTTTTGTGTAAATTATTCAAAAAACATATATTTAGAATAATTTCAGATAGTATATAATATGATGATATATCTCTTTACTTGTATAAATGACACAAATGAATATTTCCATTTCTATTTTGGAAACGATAATATTTATAGATTTGATGTTGATAAAAACGAAATATATAGTTGGCTTAGAAAAGATTTTGGATTAGCACATCTAATGCGAAACAGCACTGTTGTATCAGATATAATACTTTGTATTCCAGAAGTTTTAATTGTCGAAGATGTAAGACATATTAAAGATACGGACACACACGATTATATGGAAAATTATATATTATCTAAAATTTTAGAGAATATTAACTAAACCTATTATCAACAAATCCTTGCATCTCGGGTGATAATACATTAGTCGGTTTATATACCATCTGATATAAATTTTCAGCAAAATCAGTTATAGCTGTTGCTATACCCAATCTTCTATATTCTTCTTTTACTTCAATACTTTGGTTTGATGTACTACCAGTGATATATCCTCCACTATAATTCACATGAAATAAAGCTGTTGCTATACTTTCTGGAAAAGTATTGGTTGCTTTATCCAATTCTGATAAAATATAAACAGAGAATTTAACAGTATTGATTGGATTATGTATCACATATTCATTATTATCTTTTGCACGAAAAACAGCCATCTGATTCATATTAGTTTCATATGAATATGAACGCTTTTGTAATTTATTATAAATGTTTTGTGGGACATCATAAAAATCTGTTTTCGTTTTATATTGTTCGAATAATACTAAATGTTTCATTTATATAAGTTCGCCATTTTTATTAAATATTCATATATGAAACTGTATGCATATTTTTTCACAAAAGGATATATTTCAGCATCTTCCATTGATATATCCGATGGAACATTGGATTTCAATCTCATTATAAATATATATATCAAAGCATTTTTCATTTTTTTATCTCTTATATCATCATTTTCATCATATTCTATTGGTTTGCTGTGTTTATCAAACATTAAAGGAAACGTATCAATCTTATCATTTGCTAATTTTGATAAATTGATATTCGTTGATGTGCTTGGTGTATTTATATAAGAATCCAATTCTTTTTTCACAAAAAAGAATGTTTTATCGTAACCAACTTCATCTAGTATATCACGCATCATGCCGTTTCTACCAAAAATATAATCCAATGATTTATCATCATGCAATGTTTTTTTCAAATTTTCAGCACTATAATCAACAGGTTCTGGTTCTGGACCATTTATAGTATAACTCAACACATCAGCAATGATACTTTTCCACTCCGAAATTTTTGATTCCGATGGTCTTGAATCTAAGTTTTCTTTTGCTCTTATAATTAATCTATTTTCTATCTCCTCCATATTATCTAATATGAAATCTTCATCTATATTAGGATAGTATATATTTAATATATCATGGAAATATTTATTGAGATGACTTGATAAAAATTTCTCATTTATAAATTGATTGTAGTTCTTTAAGTGTTTCATATAGTATATATAATTTTAGAATTTAAAAGATTTAGCATATATCTGTTTAACACAGTTATCAGCAATAATCAAATCACCAGAATTTTTAATATTATACTGATTCAAGAATTTATTGTGGTTTTCAATAGGTATTGATTTTTTCATCAATCTCATATTAGTATATTTCATACTAGAACCTTTAACAATAAATTTCATATCATTTGTATATTCTATCGGTGATATATCCAAACTCTGGTTGATAACAAGATTTAATTTAGGTGATGATGTATCACGTTTATAAACATATAAATCAGCTGTTTCACCAATATTTAAAACAACACCAAACCAACATTGTGTTTTAATTTGTGAATTACCATTAAACACATATTCTGTACCGAAATAATCTAAATAGAATTTACCATCTTTGAAATAAAATTTCATACCATATGCCAATTCATCTGATATATCAAACATGTTATAAATCATACCTGG
>JACCDH010001072.1_pt1 | contig 14573 bp, 14 predicted proteins | sample 7442481 | NCBI WGS metagenome assembly JACCDH01 (sample SAMN15323433, study PRJNA562643) | freshwater metagenome | isolation source: river surface water | place: USA:Blue River Watershed | collected 2017-08-15
CCTTTGAAACCTACAGCCGCAGGAAAGACGACGGTTGCACCTATAGCCTCGCCCGCTTCAATTGCTTTGGCGCGTCCTGTGTTGTGGGCGTTGAGCACATCATCATCACCACATACCACCATGGTTTTATCTGGGTAAAAACCACGGAAAATATTTGCAACCCGAACTAAGTTGCCTGAATCAAACGCTACAACAACAGGGTGACCGGTGGCTTCATGAAGACTCGCTGCAGTGGCATAGCCTTCAGCAAACAAAATCGGCCGATCTTCAACAATCTCACCCACAAGGTGAAAAAGACCGGACTTGCGTCCGTCTTTGAGATAAAACCTATCTGTGTCTGCATTTTCTGGTTGCTGAGTCAGAATGCGTTGTATGTTCCACAACTTGCCCTCTTCGTCTACCAACGGCACCAAAAGAACTCCATTTGGCATGGCGCGAAGGCCGTGGCTACCAACGCCCTTACGGTCGAGGTACGGTGTAATCACATCGGGTGTGCCCGACTCCCACATCTCGGCAGCTTGGGCTGCCGTTTGCTCTTGCTTTACAAGTTTGAGCGCGGCTTCTTTGGCTGCGGCCTCGGCACGCTCTGGACTTGGTGCTGGTGCTGGCCGACTCATACGCTCTTGCGTTTGTTGGTCTGGCTTCCAGCCACCATTCACCGCTTCTTTGAGAAGTGTGGCAATAGTGACGCCACCTTCAGCTTTGATGCTTCTCCATGTGGATACCACTGAAGATGCTTTGTAACTCTCCCCTCCTTGGCTCCAACTATCAAACAGTGAGAGACCATCATCGCTGGGAAACTCGCTTTTGATGGCCATGCCAATCTTGGCCCAGTCATCACGACCAAGGTTGGGAGAGATAAAGCTCAGGGCCTCAGCGGTTCTTTCGTAGGTGATTCTGTCAAAACTAGCTTTGCCACTGGGTCGATCAACTTGGGGAGGTGTGCCATATCCAAGTGTTTGAGATTCGACTGCAGGCGAGAGTTCCGAATTGGCCTCTTGTGGTTGCTCTTGTATGGGTGACTGGCTCAACCCTATAACAAACTCAGCAATTTGATGTGCCTGCGATGCTGCTTGGTAAATTTCGTTTTTGTCTTCTTTTAAAGCAGCGATCCAACTCGCCTGATATGCGGCATGGCGCTGCGGATTGAATGGCACACCGAGCTCAGCACTCATGAACAGACTCGCTAGCTGCGCGCGAAGCTCTTCTCGTGCATAAGATGCACTGCCAAAACCGCCACTTAAATCACGATTAAGCCGTGTTTCATGCCCGGACCAATGACCGATTTCATGCAACACCACTTCGTAGTAATCAAGGCTGGTTGCAAATGCTGCCCGTGGCGGAATGTGAATGTCGTCTTTATTAGGTGAGTAAAAGGCCCTGTCAAGTTGATCGTGCACAATCCGTGCGCCGCTCTGGGCAATGATCTTCTCTGCGAGCTCCACCGCTTGCCATTCTTCACGGGCTGTCGCCGGAGGTTGGTACTCAGGAATCCCGTCTATTTGCGATGCATGAAATACCGAGGCATAAAACGCAGACGGAACATCGCGCTTAATTTTGACCGTGTCTGTCGCACCGGTTACTGGATTTGAGCGCTTCTCATCATCGTCCCATTTCCAATATTGAATGGTTTGTGCTTTGGATCCTTTTTTGATTTGCCATCCCTCGGCTTGGGCCTGTTTGTATGTACACCACCTAGGGTCATCACCTTCTCCCATTTTTGTGGCTGCAATCAATAATTGAATTGAGTTTCCGCCTCGATATGGTTTGCCTGTCACCGGGTTTTGTGGCATTTGCAGTGCAGTTGCGGCCGCTGTAGCGTCCCACGGTTTTTGCCATGGCGCCGTCCCAGCCTCCACCATGCGTATCAGTTCATCCGTCAGTTCTTGACGCACATCTCGGCGTTGTTGTTCAGTGGCCATGATGTTCACCTTCGCTTTCAGCTGCAGCGTCCGTCGAATCCGATGGATTCGCGCTGAGCTCGGCTTCATCAAACCCTGATTCAGCAATATCTTCTCCGCCAGCGAAATTCGGTAGCGAGGGTTTTGACCGATTCGGCTGCGGAGCTTCCGAAGCACCTGGGCCAATTTCTGGGAAATTAGTTTTGAGGTCAGATGCGCGCATGATTAACACCTTCAGAAGGGAAAAACATTTTGAAAAACTCTTCCTTCACAACCTCTGCAAAGTCCGCATGGGTGTCAAGGGCGGCGTAGTCGGGGAGCTTGGCAGCAAGAGCGACAGCTGCTGCCTCTATTTCGGCTTCAGTCATATTGGCAAACATGTCGGCGTCCTCCTGAGGGTCTGATAAAGGGTCTTCGTAGCTGATAGCTGAAACAGTTGGTACTGGTGCCGATAACTCGCCCGCAACACGTGCTACATCCAATTGATCACGTGTAGGCATCTTGCGACCCAACTTTTTAAGCATGGGTGAAACATCCTTCAATCGATCAACGAAAACTCTGTCTTCAAAGTAACGAACCTTGTCACAAAGCACCGGTGGAGACCCCTGCTTGTCAATGATTGATTTCAAAGGTGACATTTGCTTGAGCTCTTGCGGCATCATCAGCGCACGTCTTTGATCGCTGATGTTCGTACCTGCGGAAGAGTTACCTGTGACAGCTAACAAATGGCCGCTGTGATTTGAAGAAATCGAGGTTGCTTTGGTGGTGTAGTACCCCAACATTTCTGAGGCGTCCTTGGCTTCATGGTCGTCACCGGGAGGAAAAACGATTCGCACCTCATGATTCACGATCATGTTGCGTGCGTCTGCCTTGGAATACAACCCATCACCTTCGAGTTGTGACTTGCTTTGAATAATGGTGATTAAGCGCAGGTTGTAGCCTGCGATATATGACACAGCTTTGGTCAAAATGCCTACGCGGCCAAATGCCGTGAACTCATCCAACATCATCAAACATTGATGCTTTAGCGTTTTGTCTGCCTCAGGTAACACACCTGTATTCAAGCTAATGGCTTGTGTAAAAAATAAATTAATCAGTCGGGCGGCGGTTTCTAACCGATTAGGAGAAATGCCAAAATAAATTGAGATCCGCTTGCGCCGCACATCTGACAAGCTGAAGTCACTGGCACTTGTCGCAGCATCCACCATTGGGTTCGCAAACATCAAGAGAGGCGCATCAAAACTAGCTTTGATATTGCCGAACGTCTCCTCAGGGTTAGACAATGCCCGATTCAAAGCATCACGACATTGACGACTCAGTGATGGATGTTTTTCTAGGATGTCTCGTAAGTGCTTGGGTAACGATTTGTCATATCCAGAGCCTTGCCGAAACACTTCTCCCAACGAACAACGTGGGTGCCTGGTTTCGATGAGATACAACGTGATTGCCAAGAACAAGTTTTGGGCTTGGTCATTGAAGAATCTGTTTTTATCAGACTCTCTGCTGGGGTAAAAGATCTGAGCAATTTGCAACACATCCCCAGAGGTAACAAAGGGGTCACGGCTTACGCTATCCAATGGATTCCAACGGTGACTCTTACGATCCGAGGCAAAAGGATTGAAGAGAAATGTCTCCTGTCCAAGAGTTTCCTTTCGAAACCGGCTAGTCAATTGCCAGTTCTCAAGCTTCACATCCAATACGACGACAGAGTCCTGCCAATTCAGCAAGTTCGGGATCACAACACCAATACCCTTTCCAGATCGAGTGGGTGCAGCCAATAAGACAAATTGCTGGCCATCAAATACCAAATATTTGCCCTTGCGCTTGCCTAGGATGATGCCTTTCTGGCCAAATAAACCAGCATCCTCCACTTCATTGGTGCTGGCAAACCGCGCATCACCATGGAGCGCTCGATGGTCTTTGTAAATTGCGATCAAGGCAACTAAACCGATCACGAAAAGTATGGCAATCGATAGTTGGAAGGCTAGATTGAAACCTCGATTAGAAATTCCGTGATAAGTGAAATATTCAAAAATTATGCTTGGGGATTTTGTAAAGACTGAAGCATCAAACAGGCTGAATCCAAACACCGTTGCGTAAGGCAGCGCCAACACGAGCACCCCTACGACAAGGGCCGCCATAACATGCTGATAGCGTTTGTAATTACGCATGGTGAAGCGTTCCTTCCCCAACTTGTAAAGTCAGTTTGCGCGCGGGATCGAAATCAACCTCTGTTACAAAACGCTCGACACCTGTAATTTCGCCATTTGCGTCATAGACCGTCTTGCAAGTCACATGTATCACCACGGCAATGGTGAGTGAAACCAATCGCTTTAATGAAACATCGGTGAAGATGGCCGCATCGGGGTGTTCTTTGGCCATGAATACATACCGCTCGTAGGCCAAGGCGCAACTCTCTGCGTGATAACTCGTGATTGATCCTGCGTGGCCGGTTGTTAAAAGCTTCAAAAAGTCAAATGCCTCACCACCTCGCAACTCTGCGAGCAAAACCCTATCTGGTTTCATCCTCATATTGGCAGAGATTAAGTCTGCAGGTGTGATGCTTGCAACGCCCTGCCCGCCCTTGCTGTAGAACAAATGCACCTTGTTGTCATGCTTTGGTAAAAACAACTCGTGCACGTCTTCGATGGTGACCAACCGCTCTGCTGCTGGTATGAGCTCACACATCGATTTCATAAGGGTTGTTTTGCCAGACCCCGTGTCGCCGACCACGGCAATGTTCTTTTTGGCCAACACTGCCGCGATTAAAAACTCCTTTAACTTTCGCTCGGCTAACAGAGAGCAAAGACGCTTGTCCGTGATATCGATGCCATCTGGCTGGCTTCGCAACGCTTGCGACTCAACCCAGACAAACCGATCAAATACACCATCAGCTTCATACTGCGCCAAAGACCGAATTTCGCTGGAAGGGATGCGAATCGAAAACGAAATCTTGCCAGGCTCAACAGCGGGAGGCACTACGATTTGAATGCGCTCCCCATTGGGTAAGGTCGCTGATAACAAGGGGGTCTTAGCGCCAATGACTTGATCTGATCGATACGCCACACTCTCAGCCAGCGCCAAGCACTGTTTGAAATTCATGCTGGGCAAATGTTGTCGAATCCACTGTCCATGAATTGACAAGAAGAAATGACCAGGGTCATACATAGTGATTTCAGTCACACCGGGGTGTGCTGCGATCAAGCCTGAAATCGGACGCATCAGTTCAATCACTGACGTGTCACGGCTCAGCGTTTCACTGTTCAGGTTTTGATTTGACGACGTCATAGATTTCCCTGAACTCCAAATCACGAGCAACATAAATGGCCACACGGTCACCTTGGTTCGCGTACAGAGTTGGTTTGATATTGATGCTTTGAGACAAAACCTTCTCAGCCAAACTGGAAGAAGTTTGCGAAGTGTTTTGCAATACCGTAGCTCCACCAGAAGTGTTGGTGTTCGTATTTCTTGCAATTTCGTAGGCCATGATGTCTTTGTAAAAAGACAGCATGTAAGCAGAGCCGATGCGCTCCCACCAACGGTTATCAATGATGCCGTCCATGCCAGCAGCGCCTAGAGAATCGGTTGATGGACTATTCAGATCAATCGTTACGCCACCTGGCATGCGAATGCGAGTCCACAGCACAAACACGCGTCGCTGGCCAGGCTGTCCCGCAGCACCGTATTCCCCTTGAACCTCTGACATTCGTTCGATCAACAACGTGCGCCCGTTGGCCGAGTAAACGTTTGCTGTCACGATGCAAGATGCAAACCCACTGATATCGGTCACCACCCGTGTAGTTAACGCGCAGTCAATTTGTGCACCCTTCCCGATGACACGGTTTTCATCGATTGTTTTTGCTGCGATGGCTTTAGGTGTATTTGCGCCCGACAAGTTGTTCCCAACTGGGCCTTGAGCATTTGCTGAAGCGCCTTGCTGGCCAGCACCTTGCAGTGCGGTGCCAGCCACTGCTGTTGGGTTTTGCAGACGTTGCAATTGCTCCATGATGGTCTTAGTAGAGTCCGTGGGGGGCAATGGAAACCCCGCCGGGAAACCAAGGCCGCCTGGAACTTTTGACGCTGCACCTTGACCCGAACTATTTGTCAATGTGATATCGCCACCATATCTATCAAATGGTTTTGATTGGTTGCCATCGAATCGACGTGGGTCTTGTTGGTTGGTGTCGATAGGGGCCGGGATTTTGGCTCCGATCACGACGCCCTGACAATTGACCATGATGGTTGTGCCATTCGCATCTTTGACGGGACGTCCTGTGCTTTTATCAATCAGCACGGAGTCTTCACATTTCTTCCCGGTCGTTACAGACGGAATACCCTGAGCCCCAGCCCCTACATCCGTCGAAGCGCTATATGGTTCAGCAGCAAAGCTCGCCGCTCCCTTAGGGGGCGGAGGAGCTATGACTGTTTTTTTCTGAGGCTCAACAAGCGATACCGCTTTTTGGCCCATCATTCGCAATGCAAAGACCAATGCCAGCACAAAAAGGATTAAGCAAAGGACGCCGAATGCAATCACTTTCCAAGACACTTTGCGTGGCTGCGCACCGATCGCATTGATGTCTGGATTTGGCCCTTCCACTATGTTGTCAACTTCGTTCATTTCAACTCCGTTGACTTGTTTTGGCGGATTAATTTTGGTGTGGTCGTTCCATTCCAAGTCTCAATTCCATTTGAATCGAAATCTTCATTGATGATGTTCACCACCGCTGTCCCAAGCCGAAGAATGAATTTTTTGGACAGGCGTTGAACCACCAAGTAATCATTTGTGACACGTGCTTTTGGATTTTCAGGATCAGCACTCAAACGCGCTGCGTGCGTGTTCACGCGTATTTCTTCACCTGCAGGTCCAATTGCGAAGATCGCTGGAATTTCACGATTTTTAGGGTATCGAAAATAAGTGAAACGGCCATCGTCAAAAACAACACTAGGAGCAATTTCTTCAGACTCGGGAGTGGTTTGTCTTGAGTAATTTGCGTTCCTAACCATTGGTTCTGCAAATTCTTGTGCTTGACTATCTGTCACCTCTTCTTCAGACCGCGTGTTCTCTGGTACGTCTTTGGCAACAACACGCATGGGCGTCGGTGGTAATGGATAGCGGAACATCACACGGTAGTAAACCGCCGAGGCCTTTTCTGCTCCATCCATGACAATAAAACGTAGGCTGTAGTCTCGCTTTGTTGTCTGAATTTCAAGGTTGTTGATAGTGGCGCCTGTTCGGGGATTGACCCATATTTGATTCGTCCCCTGCTCGGCTTTGATGCACCACTCCTGACCGCCTTTGTCACAGTTGCTCGGGAAACCAGGCTCAGACTTCACGATGGTTTCGTCTGAATTCAAAATCACACGTGTCATCACACCCCTGGCTGTGGCAATCATCACCACATCGTCAGGCCGGTAATCTGCATACCGAACTCGGGGGTCGAATGGGCTTCTCACAGGCACCAAATCGGCGTATGCAGTCAACGCGCCAAATGAAAGTATGAAAATCGTGATGATCTTCATCGGGGCCCCACAATTTCAGGGGTTGATCGATATGCGGTAACTGCGAAGCCCAGAGGATTCTTCAAAAGATCATTCACACTCCAACCCGTGATGGGCTTCCATTCGAATGCAATATCTGCTTGGTATGTCTCTGTTTTCTCTGCTTGGCGTAGTCCAACGCGCCAAGTTGTTTTTTCGAACCGAACTGTTCCGCGGCCGGTGACACCGGGTGTTGGCTCTGCACTGATGATGTGTACACGCTCTTCGACTGCATCTACCAAGCGTGTAGATTTGTTATTGGTTCCCTCGTAGATAGCAGAATAATCAGCCCCCACGTTGGGTGCACTTAACGCCATGGTGAGGTCGTAGTCTTCCTGCAGCAGCTTATAGAGGTAGCTTTCACGGGCTTTGACATAACGAGCAAGCCAATAACGGGCATTGATTTCATCGTTTCCGACGGTGCGACTGTCAACAACGCTGACCACCTGTGTGGCGCCAGTTTCTTTGTCAACATAAATCAAATGCGGTACAACTTGCTTGAGCGGCACCATTACAGCTACAGCCGTTACTGCAATGGTGGCGATGATGACAGACGTTCCAGCGACGATCCATGCGCGTCTCTCGCTCTTGTAAGCACGATACGACAGAATTGCTTCGAACGATTTGCCCGGCGTTTTGCTCAAGTCCGTTTTGTTTGACATGCCTGTTTGCTCTTATGTGTTTCGTTAGCGATACGATCTACCGTCCGATCGCACCCGACGGTTTACTTAAATTTCTTAAGCTTTGGTTTCTTAACTCTTCGTCCTGTTGTTGACGCTGCAAAGCGCTTAACTGGTTCAGTAGTTGTGCCTCTCTGCCCTCATTCGTTGCCATCACCTGCTCGGCTTGAATACGGGCTGCCAACTCAGCAATCCCTTTTGAATCATTCGTTTGATTGATGTTTGACATCAGGGACTGAATTTGTGCACTGCGTCCTTGACTTGCTTGAAGTAAGAGGTTTAATTGTTGTGATGTGGCTTGAATCAGTGCTTGTTTATTGGTTGCGGTGTTGAGTTGTTTCTGTATATCGCCGCTAATGACTGGGTTTGTAATGTTGTTGTTGATGAGTCCCAAATTGCGCGTGCCGCTCATGTTTGTAATTTGTTGCTGTTGCTGTTGTATCTGCTGAATTTGATTCATATATTGCTGATACATCTGTTGATACTGCTTCTCCCACGCAAGTAACTGCTGAATAGCAGTAAGCACGCTAGCGTTGTCATACACAGGTATCCCTTGACCAAATGAAGGTGCAGATACAACAAAAATTACGACACAAATAATGCGTTTAAGTTTCATTTCATTTCCCCCTTTTCTTATCCAGCGCGCTCAAGATATTTCCCACCACGCGCCCAGCGTTATAGGGAGCTCTGCCGGCGGCATGGCCCGTTGCATATCCACTACCAGGTTCTGAAGATGCTGAGTTTTGAGGCTTTTGAGATGGGACCGCAGCCACTCCTGCTGGGTTACCTCCGACGCGTCCTTGAATTATTCGATTCAAGAACGATTGCGCCGCCATTCCGCCCAAACCCTTGCTATCCATTGACACTCCACCGCCGGCCAGTTGTGCGCCCTTTTGTGAAGCGTGCATTGCTGTGAGTCCTAGGCCGATCGCTGCGATCAACACCGCCAATGCATCGCTCAAAACAGAAACGTCACCTTTGATACCCTCCTGAATTGCGGTATCTAGAAGACCTTTGAATATCATTGGTATGACGCTGCAAATTGCTGCAACGATCACTTGGGTTAATACGAATCCGATGAGGGCCGCCAGCCAGGATTCGAAATATTTGGTTGTTATTGGAAACAACGCAAGTAATACGAAAATCGGACCTATTCCAAGCATTACCGCCAGACCAATCTTTGCTAACAGAACTGGCAATATGCAAAGTACTGAAATTGTTAGCTGGGCTAAGACAACGGCAAAAAAGCATATCGTGTACAAAGGGTCAGGTATGCCCATCCAGTTTGCTTTCCCGACTGCCAAATTTAAAAAGACACCTTCGTAAGAAATGCACTCTGGCTTGCCCGGTATCACGACGCATCCGGAATTTGCATAGTCAATCGCTGCACCAACAGTTTTTGCCTCACCTAATGTCACGACACTTGTTAAATCACTGATGATTCCATGTGCAAATCCGATGACATATTGTTGGTAGGCTCCACCACCTAATGCAACTGTTAGCACTAGGGCAATCTTCATCAAGTCTTTTGTGAGCTTAGAAAATGGTTCTGTCAAATCGCCACGCGCAGCGGCGTAGCTCATGTAGACAAAATAAATGGTTAGTCCGACTGCAGCAATTCCGCCGGCGTACCCAGATACTGCGGCACTAGTGCCATTGACATAGAGCGCCAATACTTCATCAACCTTAGCCTCCAATACAGTTAGGACTTTCATGCTGCTGCCCTTTCCGTTTTGCGATCTTCTCGGCGCGCGTTCACCTGATCGATCAATCTAGGCGCCCATATTTCCGGTTCGTCTCCTACTTCTTTACGAATCTCATCAAGCAATTCAATGTTGTCTTGACTGCCACTCAAGATCGTGATCACATCATCAAGCCCACCAAGATCAAATCGCACGACTGCACTTTTGCCATCCTGTTTGACCAAAAAAGCACGCGAAGCTGCTGGTAACGAACGGATGATTTCAAACTCTTGAGGTGTGACTTTGAACCCTTCTACATAGTCTTTTTTGATGGCATTGGGGTTGGGCAAATAAATACCTGTCACCGATTGCTGAACGGCCGTCTTAGCTAGCTCATGGTCTAGCACGTCATCTGGTTGCTGTGTTGTCAAACAAACAAAGCCCGACTGCTTTCGAATCGTTTTGAGCTTGTCGCGAACGAATTCAGAGAACGCGGGATTCTGCAATGGCTTCCAAAACTCCTCCATGAACAATGCGAAGGGTGTTCCATCTATCAATGTTTCGCTGATGTGCAACAGGCACATGACAAAGGGTGGGCAGATTTCTTTGTCATCAATGAACGTTGAATAATCAAAGCCAAATTTGGTGTTTGAGTCGAGCTTGAGGGTGTCTTGCGGGTTATCCAGCACCCATGCCAAATCCCCGTCATTGACCCATCTTCGTATCTTGGCTTGCAATGAACTGCGGCCATGCAGCTCCGTTGGCGGCAACTGCTGCGCCACAAGGGCTAATCGACGCAATGGTTGGCTCATGCCAAAAACGCGTTCGATCGCCGTGGATACCAATACCTCCTCTTCCGCCGTCAGCCGCTCTTTGCCTTGTGTGAGGATCTGAGTGACTAATTTGCGACAAAAGTCACGCGTTTCCTGCGTGTTTTGCCACTGAAAAGGATTGATCCCCGTGGGTACACCGCGTTCAAACGATTTGTAGGTTGCACCCATTGCTCGTAGAGCAATTTCGGCACCACGGTCCATGTCCAAAAATACAATTTTGGTTTTGTATTTGTTCAACATACACACGAGGAAAAGCTCAAGCGTTGTTTTCCCCACACCAGTGGCACCAAATATCGTTGTGTTCCCTGGCAGCTTTGCGTCTGTGCTGTCGTGATCTTCGGGTGAACAGTGAAAATTAAAGTAGAAGGGTTGTCCGCTTGGACTATCAAAAATGCAAACTGCTTCACCCCATGGATTACCAGACTTCTTGCCCGCCATGAAGTTGTGAAACGGCGACAAACAAGCAAAGTTCCAACTGGTCAGCGTTGCTCTGCGAGTCATGTGATTCCAATTCCCGGGTAATTGAAAAAACCATGATGACTCTGGTACATCGGTTTGCACGACGCCTTTGAATCCAGCCTGCCCTAGCAGCGTAAGAATTTCACTTTGGTCTTTGCGGATCTTGTCAGGGGTATCTGAGAAGACTGTCATGCTGTAGTGATACTGACCAGCGACAAGTTCGTTTTTACGAAGATATTCAATGACTTCACCGAATTGCCTTAACTCATCACTGCTTGCCTCATTTCCAGCAAACATTTGCCCACGTTGTGTCCGATACCATTTGATTGCATCGGTGTCATTCATGATCGAAAAAGACTGCGTTTCTACAAACTCTTGCTCTGCATAAAGCAGCTGGTCTAGGGCTGTTGATCCTGCTCGGTCAGCATAGACAGCAAGCTCGATGGCTGATGCATATCGCTTTCCCTCTCGGCCTGTGATCTGAATCACGCCACTTCTGTCCCCAAAGGTCAGCCGTGCTGCGCAAAGATATTCGTCTAATCGATTAGAGGACGTGGGTATTTCTAGCCACTCACCATTGATCAAAAATCCCAAGAAGGATTGCAGTTCAGAATAATTGACACCATTTCGTGTGTACTCACCCAACAAGCGGGGCTTGTATTTTTTTAAGGTCGAGTTAACTTGCTCACACACCTGGTTGATTACTTCAATGCTTTCGTTCTCAAAGGCAATGAACGACTCAATGTTTGAAAATCCGATTGCATTTAGACCTGTTTGTTCAAACGGCCTATACACAATCGTCATGAAGTGCGCGGTGCGCATCATCACCGTTTGTGCAAGTTCTTCTTGATATGCATTTGCGACTTCTAGGCAAAATTGATTGTCAAATTCCCCTTTTTGTTCCTCTTTGATTCGGTGTCTGATCTTGTGTGACCATATGGCGTACTGCCCTCCCCCCAACGCAACCAACATCTGATGTAGCTGGTTCTTGTAAATTTCTATTTGCTCTGAACCGCATGTCTCAAAATCAACGCCTTCGATTTCAAACACAGACACATAACCGTTTCCGTCTTTAAGCTTGATCACGGTGTCTGAGACGGCTGATGAAAACGGCACATGGTCGGCCATTGACAATGCCGCTGCCATGTCTTGATGTAGTTCGTTGATTGATCGCATATCAACCCCCATGCATCCGTGTAGGGCCATAACTAACACCACCCCATTGATTCACGTTGCCCTTGCGGCGACGCAAAATCAGACGTTTACGCTTTGCTTCAAGCAGCCATGGGTCTTTTTTGGTGACGTGCCGCATGTAAAAATACGCGACAAAGAAAATTACTGCGATCACCAGCGGTAGGACGAATTGATGCAACACGATGATTAACAGGCCGATCGGTAACAGACAGGTGAGCCCGATCAGGATCAATGGCAGCATTGGCACCCCCAATAAAAGTGGAGGGCGTGTAGCGCCTTTAAAAATCGTGTGCTCTTCCATACCCCTACAACTTAGGCGCCGGTCACCAAAAAGCCCGCTATCGCCCCTGCTGCACCAAACAAGACCCCGCCGATCAACACTCCCTTGAGGTCAGCAAACTTTGTACCTTCAACAAAGGCAAACTTGTATCCCGCAAGAACGAGTGCGGCCGTAAACAACACAATGCCAATACTCATCACCACATACAAAAAGCCGTTCAACGTTTGATTTACTTTGGTAGCAGCAGAGATTGCAACTTGCGCAAATGCAACATCCGTTAGCAGCAATGGCACTGCTAGGAGAAATAGGATTGACTTGCTGAGTTTGACTTGGGATTCTTGTTTCATGGCTCGGGTTCCTTCACATTAAGAGTTGGTTTGATTGATTCGTTGGCGACAACTTGAGAACAACTTCTGGCAGCAATAGGTCTTGGGTTTGTAAGTACTTCAACATCCGATCCAATGACGCGAAAGTCCTGGGTCGCCCACTCCTTGCTGTAAACAGCGTGAACACCCCTTGCTTCCAAGACAACGTGAATGTCAAAACGAACCCTTCGTCAGTGCAAAGAATGGTTTGTTGTTTCAGGGTGGATGCAGCCGCATACTCACGTAGCTGCGCCTCAGTCACTTTCAGCAATTGCGTCTCCAGTTGGGTCCACAATTGGGTTTTCATGTGACTGTGGGCTACCGCACCAAAAACTAACTCTTTTTTATTTGTTTTTTGCATTCGAACAGACGATATTGAATCTTTGTGCGTATGATTTACTATATTCATACATTTTCAGGATGTCAATATATAGTTCTAGTTAAAGTCTATCCTTTGCGAAAAAGGTAATAGCATGGAAATCTTTGAAGCAGACTTGATCCAAGCAATGCAGTGGCATGAGGGCCAAACACAGGGCAACGGGGCGGAGATAGAAGGTGTCTTGCCGTGTTGGCTGTAGCGGCTTTGGCTGATGCGCTCTATTCGATATGGGGAACAAACAAGCGCCTAGACATGTCAATACTTTCGCGGAAAGCCGTGCAAAGTTTGAATGACTATTGGCAGGGGGTGGGTAGCCCGCTAAAAATCGACATCGAGCAGTACCCGATAGAAATTGATGACCTCCTTCGAACGCCAAGCGTTCAAAGGTTCGGCTCTTTCGCAGCGTCGGCGTTGAATGGTGACGGAATTCGCGCGGTCGTCACCAGGGAAGCCGCGACGCATCCTTCGTGGAAAGAGAAGATACGCGCCGCGACCGATACCTCCACTCGCACCACCAAGTCTTTCACGGGACGTTCGGCACGCGGCATCATCAACGAATTCATGCGACGCATGGAAGAGCATGAAAACGATGTGCCGCTTTATCCGATCCAGAACGCACTGACCGCAGACATTCGACTAGCCGCGAGGAATGCCGGCCGGCCCGAGTACCTGTCTCTGTGGGCCGGGCAAGCCGCTGGAATGTCCAAGGCACGGCAGCCGGACATTCCCATAGCGAACCTGATGAAGCAGCTGCTGGACGAAACAGCGCAGGCCCTCACTCGATGAAACCTTTGATGTGGTTCTTCATCACCCATGTCGTAAAACCTAAGGCTGTTTTTTGACTGCAAATTGCAGTCGGGATGAACTTTGTCTTTTTGTTGTAAATCCTATTGCATTTAGTTCGTTGTCACAACGAATCACCTCTGGCTTACCTCGCCACGAAATGATTTGCTTGAGCTCGCGAATCACCCGCTCTGACGGCAACTAGAAGTCAATCCCCATGCCAATCGCCTCACGGTTGAAATCATCAATGACGTTGAGCAATCGAGATGTTCGCCCATCTTCGAGTTGGTCATGCATGAAATCCATCGACCACACTTGGTTGATGCCGTGCGGTACTGTCAAGGCCTCTGGCTTTTCACGCACAAGTCGCTTGCGAAGCTTAATCCGCAAAATGAGCTCTAGCTCTTTGTAGATCCGATACACACGTTTGTGGTTCCATTTGAAGCCCTTCACATTACGCAGGTACAAATAACAAAGGC
>JACCDH011720852.1_pt1 | contig 14573 bp, 15 predicted proteins | sample 7442481 | NCBI WGS metagenome assembly JACCDH01 (sample SAMN15323433, study PRJNA562643) | freshwater metagenome | isolation source: river surface water | place: USA:Blue River Watershed | collected 2017-08-15
GGCAAGACACGACCACTCAAGTGGATATTGATATAATCAAATCAACTGATAGAATTACAACCAACATACTATCAGTATCTTTCATTCAAACTAATTTAACAAGCGACCAAATATTACCAAGAAGTATTCGTGCTGTAATCCGAGCAGATGATGGAGAGGACTTAAGCGACCTATACAAATATAATTTTGATATAGAAGAAGGAAGCGAGCGACAAAGAGAAGTTAAGCATCAATTTATCATGAGCTCCAAAGCTAATAGCAAGTACAAAAACCAAAAAGTAAAATTAGTTCTTGAAGAACCTGTTGAAGGAACCTCAAAATGGAAACAATACAAAGAATATTATTATACTCTAAATATCTCTTTTACAAACGACTTTGATGATTTTTAAACAATGAAGGAATTAGACATTAAATTAAACGAACACTTTGGTGGTAAAGTAGTCCGTAAAGACCTGACCAAATTTGTTAAAGGAAACGCAATTGTTCCCATTTATGTACTCGAATACCTTTTGGGTCAATATTGTGCGACAAATGACGAAGAAACTATATTACAGGGGGTAGAAACAGTCAAGAATATCATCTCACGAAATTTTGTTCATAGAGATGAAGCTCAAATTATCAAATCCAATGTAAGAGAAAGAGGTTCTCACCGGATTATTGATAAGATTTCAGTTAAATTAAATGATAAACAAGACCAATATGAAGCTTTTTTTGCAAATCTTGGGCTGAATAAGATTCCAATTTCTGCAGATGTCATTCGTGAACATCAAAAATTACTTTCAAGTGGTGTGTGGTGTATTCTCACACTTGGATATGTAATGACTGATGATAGAAATGCAACTCCATGGGTAATTGAGGCAATTAAGCCAATTCAAATTTCAATTTCCGATTTGGATGAATTTAAAGAAGGACGGTCACATTTCTCAAAAGATGAATGGATGGATGTACTTCTTCAAACCATGGGTCTAAACCCAGATGAGTTTACATTTAGGTCAAAATTACTTCAACTAACAAGATTAGTTCCATTTGTAGAGAACAATTACAATTTGATTGAGCTCGGTCCCAAAGGAACGGGTAAATCACATATATTTTCGGAATTATCACCACATGGAATTTTAATTTCAGGAGGAGAAGTTTCTAAAGCGAAGTTATTTGTCAATAATAGTTCTGGAGAGATTGGTTTAGTAGGATATTGGGATGTAGTGGCCTATGATGAATTCGCAGGTAAATCTAAGACTGTCGACCGAGGATTGGTTGACATTATGAAGAATTACATGGCTAACAAATCCTTCTCAAGAGGAACTCAAGTATATGGAGCATCGGCATCTATGGTATTTGTTGGAAATACGGACCACAGTGTTCCATACATGTTGAAACATAGTAATCTATTTGATGCATTACCAAAAGATTATTACGATACAGCATTTTTGGACCGGATACATGCATATCTGCCGGGTTGGGAAGTTCAGAAGTTAAGAAATGATATGTTCTCCTCTGATTATGGATTTATCGTTGATTATTTAGCTGAAATATTGAAGGAACTTCGAAAAGAAGATAGGACAAATGAATATTCAAGATATTTTGAACTTTCAGATTCCATTACCACTCGTGATAAAACTGCGATAATCAAGACATTTGCTGGTCTTGCTAAGGTAATTTATCCTCATGGCGAATTATCTCAAGAGGATATGAAGGAGCTATTAGACTTTGCAATTGAATGTAGAAAAAGAGTTAAGCTACAACTTCAAAATATGGATGAGACCTTTGAAGAAGTAGATTTTAGCTATACTATTAAAGAAACAGGGGAAAGAGTTGAAATAGATACACTTGAAGTACTGGAGCATCTAGCACCTTTAAAGCCCATGATACCAGAGGAAATATCTGATGATGTAGATTCATCACCTAAAATTGAAACTAAGAAGGAAAAGGTATTAACCAGTGGCCAAAAAATTATTAGAGATAATCAAACAGGTATTTCATTTAAGTCACTTTTTGGCGATTATCTTATCGGTGCAACTAACATTAAGCTAATTGACCCGTACATTCGATTACCCTATCAGCTTCGTAATTTCATGGAATTTGCTAAACTCATTGCTGAGAAAAAAGACTCTGATGTTGAGGTTAAATTACACTTGGTAACAAGTAATAATCTGGACTATATCGAAGGTGCAAGAGAGGCATTTGAGCAAATGACACTTTCATTCGAATCAATTGGCATCATTTTCTCATATGAATTTGATGAAAATATTCATGACCGTTCAATTCTTTTAGACAATGGGTGGAAGATTCTTTTAGGTCGTGGTTTGGACTTGTGGCAGAAAACGGGTGGTTGGTATGATGTGAATGAATATATTCAGGAGAAGAGGTTGTGTAAGGCTTGTGAGGTGACAATTTTAAAAAATTAATAGTCATTTTTTAATTCAAATTAAAATTAATCTCATAGGCTTCAAAGAATTCTTTCAATCCATCTATAAATTCAACTCCTGTCCCATAATATGGTCCAATAGAATTTTTATCAATTGATAAAGAAAAACCTGTGAAATTGTCATGATTCTCTTTGTGAACTTTTACTAAATAATCTAATATCACCTGCTTTAACTTGAAAATATCAGATTTTTTAAAGTTATCTATGAGCTCCTTATCTAATTCATCACCTTCAGTTTCTCCATGAATCTCAAATTCAGATAAATCGAATTCAGATTCATGAATATCAGAGTAATCTAATTCTAAGTCTAAAACTAATTGATATTCTAAATATTCCTCGGCATCAACTTTAGTCAAATCTAATTCATCAACTATAATTTTTAGAATATCCTCTATTTCAAAAGGGTTACCATGAAAATCTAAAATGTCTGATGAAATACTGACACTAAATCCTAAATCACCATCTTCGACTTTTATTAAATCATAATAACCTTCGTAAGTAGCAAAGCCTGATTCCCATCTCCATTTACCAAATATCTCTTTTAACAATTCTAACAAATCCGAATCATGAATTGTAATGTCAACAGTATATTCACCTCGAATTCCCAATTCTATCCCCTTCAACAAACCTTTATTGAATAAGTGAAGAATTAAATCATAGGCATTGTCAAATTTCATTATTTTAATGCTCAGTGGTTAAATATTAATTTCGATATCTTCTGATATTTCATCTTCATCAACTTCCAAAACCGATATATCTAAAAGAGGTGAATTGCTTTCTTCCCCAAAATAGTAAGAGGAATCAAAGTCCTCGTAATGCCCACATTCGTTTAACTGAATAGAATAGCGTTCAAAAACGTACTCACCACTTGAACTTGACTCTGAGAAATCAACAGCCCACTCGACCAAACTATCTAAAATTCGATTTTTGTAGTAATCATTTACGTCATCATATTTTATCTCGTTATCATTTTCATCAAAAATACCAAGGTAAAATTCCTTCACTAAAAGCGTCGGTTCTTTATTATACCCCTTATAAGTGCCGGTAATTGTAAGTGAAACAGAATAATCGTCAAACAAAATATCATCTAACAATTCTTTTAACTGGGTCTTTATTTCATCCTCTTCGTAAGAATGCCCAGTTGAATATGACCCTTCAATTATATCTAATACCCCATCATTATGGCTAAAAGTATATGATTGACTATCAATATTTGGATAACTTTCAACTTTATCAGAGTTCAAAAAATCGAAGTCAATAATCCCATAAAGTGTATCTGAAATAATTTTTGGTATTACTTTTTCAGAGTTATTAAACTTCAGCGTTATTTCACCATAGGACCCCATTGAACCTTCATACTCGACAGTCAAATCCCCATAGTTCTCGGGGGAAGTAAGATATGTCAGAAAACTAATTTTATCTTTAAATTTCATAAGATTTAGAATAGGGTTCTACACTTATTGAATCTATATAATCTAATCCAAACCTATTTTTCAAGTTTTGATTTAGAGAATTATCTACCATAATATCTAAAGGGTAAACTTCTAAATGATATTTAAATAAATCACGGCCCGCCATAAACATTAATACCCACTTACCTCTATACTGCTTTAAAATTCCATTTTTCTTATCCCCTACTTTAAAGATTGTGATAGTATTATTTTTCTTTATCAAGGTGGAGCTCTTAATTCTTGAAAACAAAATAATATCAGAACGACATGAATTTAAATAATTTCTCAGCCTTTCAAACCCGGCATGTTTCTGTTTAGTCCAGGTTGGAATATTAATAAAAGATTCATATAGCGCCGAAAAAGTCTCTAAATCCAAATATTTTCTACTTTCAATCTCCTCGATTTCACATTCAGAAATAGTACCCTCAAATCCAATTCCTCCATCATCATATGTAACTGTACAGCTTCCATTAAATTCTTCATTAAATTCCCAATAATCTTGAAAGTTTATGCCATCATAACTATACCCCTTCCCTAAATCAGAGTAGGGTTTACCACGTAAAATCTTTCTCCATTCTGATGAATCAATCTCAATACTTTTCCATTCATCTGGCCAATAAACACTTAAAACAACCTTCTCCATTTAATATTGATTTACAAGTTTTTCCCATATAACTCTCAATAAATCAATTACTTCATCATAAACATCTTCAGAAAGATAAATAGTATTGGGTTCAAGCACTTCATCTTCAAATAAAACAATGAAATCAGCATCTCTTCTAGCCCATTCATTTGTAGCACTCCAATCAAAATCATAGTCAAAATTTATAGAGCTCCCGGTAGATACGTATAGTACATTATTTTCATTTGGTCCATCTAACTCATCCTCAATAATTGCAAATAACTTTTCAATTTCGGGCTTTGCTTTTTGGTAGTTTGTATGAAAGGCAACGCCATAATTTTCTAAAAAATTTAATTCATCCATCCACTTTATATTAGAAAGATGGTTAATTACATCTACTGGACTTATATCATTTTTTATTTCGTTCCAAGATTCTATCTCATCAATAAAAACAGGAAAAAGTAGATTTATATGTTCTACACCCATTGGACCAGTATCAGCGTTATAGGAACCAATAAACTTGAAATTTTTACATTTACCATTAAGGTAAACCTCTACATTAATTTTCTCAGGTATAATCATTAGTTAGAATTTTGAATATATTATGAAGTTGGCTTTAATTTGATTTTCAAGAAGGAGATTTTGTATTAGAGGTAAAAGCTCCTTATTTAATAATTTTACACCAAGTAAATCACTACCTGGCTGTGGACCATCGATTAGTGCCAAACCTAAACTCTTGGGAACTTCAAAGTCCAAATCACTAAAAAATTCGAATGCTCTCTTATGAGGCGTTGATAATTCATTCCCAATTTCCAAATCATAGTCATTTTTAAACTTGATTATTTCATCTAAGGAATCATATTCATAATCATTACTTTTCGCCCAATCCTCTAATTCAACCTGAGTCATAAATTCTGACTCAAATAATATATCCTCACCAATCAATAAATAATTTTCATTATTGTAACGAAACTCTACATCTGGATTTTCAAATTCTTGCATAATAAGAATTAATTTAAAATATTTAAGCAGCTAACATATTGCCAAAGCTTTTGTGAGATTAATTTAAATAAAATTATACTTTTATTTTCTTCAAACATCTAACAGGAAGACCGTGGCTTTTATCCACATAGTTAAACTGGAAACAATCAAAATCACTATTTAGGACCTGGTTATACGCATAAGCTGAATTTTTCGTCGAAGTCTCGTTTGAACTCCACCAACATCCCCAGGTATATCCTTCGCGAAAATCAAAATGCTGATTTACTATTGGACCAGGAATAGTGCAGAATCTCAATTGCTTTCCCCATTTTTTGTTGTTTTCTGAAAATTCATGATTTTTCAACCTAATTCCATTAAATTCTTTATCCTCTAAAAATATAGCTAGTTGAATAAAATCTTTTTCTAATGGTATTTCCCATCCATAGGGAGCCAATTTTCTACTATCATTAACCGCAAACCAATTATATAATTTGCCAAATTTTCTCCCTTGAGCAACATTATTTTGGTAATAACACCAACATGGTTCCATTTTTAAACCTGCTTTAATCCAATCTTCTGCATTGGCTGCTTGTGGAATTAAGTCACCATTTTGAAAAGTATCAACATTTAAATTTTCAGCTGACCATATTTGGTCTCCAATTTTAATTTCTTTCATTCGTGTTTATTAAATTAAATGTGATTGCTAAAGGTTTATTAACCTTCCAATCGTCTTTATTTTTTTTAAAAGTTTAATTAATATACAATTAATGAAATATTAAATATTAATTTTTTTTATATCGTTAGGCAACCCCCGCATAATTCTACGTACTGGCTCCAAACTGAATACGTCTACGTTTAATATCCAATGGCCAGCTTCATCTTCTTTTATAAACTTAACACTTTGCGGATAATCATCTTTCAGCCAAAGCATTGCTCTCATTGATAATTGAAGACTTATATGGTGCCTTTCTCCGGTGTCGTTAAATCCAAAAATATCAGACTCCAAAGATTCATGTTTATCAGAATATGCAAATGGACTATCTAAAATTTGAACATCTCCAATTCGTTCTATTTTAAAGAATTTATTCAATCCTGTTTCACACTCAAATGCGGTGATACTATCGAAATCAGAAGCGAAACTTACCGGTTCAACTTGCCTATCTGTTACGCTTTCGGTACTTGCTGACTGATATTTTATTAATACAACCTGAGATTTAGTCTCTATTGCTTCCTGTAATTTGGATATTACTTTTGAATAATGATTGGCTACGATTTCATTTGATGCAACATTCATTTCATCCAATAACACCAATTTGGTTCTAATTGATTTAACCAATGGATTATTCTTAAGATTTAAGGAAATGGACTGGCTTATCAAATCAGCTTCCTCTTTGGTGAAAGATTCTACATGGTCATTTTTAAGATAATATCGATTCGAAGAATCCTTTTGTATTTCAAAACCAACTTCAACAAGTAGTTCCATGTACCTATACAAAGACCTCTCAGAAACTTCCATTGTTTCGGATAGTCTTTTAATTGACTTTGCTGGTGTGGATTTCAACAGATTTATTAGTCGAAAAACCCTGTAGATTCTGTTTTGGTTGAACATTGACCCAATTTAAAAACTAAATCTATGGATTTATACATTTACAAAGCAAGGGTAAAATGGTGAATTATAACACTATAGTGGTTTAGAGGTAAATTATTTTGACAAGTAAAGTCAATAATTAGGGTTAAGAGTACTACAGACCTCAACTGGCAGAGACTTTTCTAACCTTTGGGTCCAACTAAATTATAACACCATGAAAAAATCAGTATTCACAATTACATTACTTTCTATTGCCATTGTGGGATTCTCCCAATCCCCAATTCAATCACCATGTAAAGATTCTCTATATGTTTATTTAAAGACCAAAACAATCGCACAGATGACCGAAAGAGAGTTCACATACTTCAATCAAAAGGAAAAGGATTGTTCGGAATTCAGAAAAGCATTGATGCAAGAGGAAGTTAAAATAGAAACCTTAAATATTACTAAGAAAACAATAAACACTTATTGGACCGTTGCACTAATTGGGGTGGCACTATCATTAATTCCATTGTTATTGATTAAGTAAAATCAATATATTAAATTAGAAAAATACATTATTTCATTACATAATACTTTCTCGTTACAATTGCTTGTTCAATCAATGACCTTTAAATAATCATTATAATGAGAGTACAATATTTTGAACCACAACAATTACCCAAACCTTCCAAAGAATTTAAGAATTCATTTGATGCCTATTTAAACCTTTGCGAATTTAAGGAAGAAGAAAAATTAGGAATATTATTTTTTTTAGGTGCAACTATACCTGAAAGAATAAATTCTGCAGATGCTTTAGATGACGAGTACAAGCTCCATTTGCAGGTCCTTTCATTGTACTCAAAAAGTACAGGAGACTTTTCTGACTATGGTGATTTAAATGATGGATATTTTTCTGAATGGATTTACAATGCAAATTTAGCCATCTCAAAAATTATGGGTGATGAAAGTCCAATAGATGAAAACTTAAGGACGCTTCCAAATAGTACCGTTATTGTAGGAAAGGCAAATCCAATAAAGGATTTTTTAGATATATTTGAAGAAAAAGCTTATAATCTTAATGCAATACAAAACTTAAATGATGTTTTATTTTCAAAAGCAGGTCTACATTTAAAAGAAAAAAGTTACAGTTATTCACGTGCATATGAGGCAGGTTTTGCATATCGTTTTATGATGATGCAAATGGATGTAAAAGGTACTGATTATCTTTTGTCAAGAATTAGTTCATTTTTATCTCCATTATATCAAACACTTTTTTATTCACCATTCCTTTTTGTTTTTAATCAAAGAGCTTTTAAGGCAAATCACCTTTTTAGTCAAATTTTAAATAACTTTTATGGTGGACCGGAATCTAAACTATTTCCGATTGCTCAGTCAATTCATCGCTATCATCAGTTTATTTTTTACAAAGAAGAAAGTATTGAATTGAAGGATTTTTGGAATTTTAATAAGAAATCTATTGAAGGGAGTGCAATTCATGTCTTCTTCAATGCAGTGAATATAAGTAAGACTAACTTGAAGTCCAATGCAAGTTTAATAAAACAGTCAGGAGAGATATTTGACAAAAACATAATTGACTCAAAGATTAGTACAAACGATTTCCTCAACGCAATTCTTCATGTAATCAAATCAAAATACTCTAATAGTGTTTTTTTTAGTGAGTTAAATGAAGGATGGAATGCTAAATGGGATAAGGGTTGGAATAATAAAGGAGAGTATATTCAGTTTCTTGTTATTTTATTTTATGAAACATGCCTTCATGCTTTAGTTACAGAGGAAATATATGATTAGGGTTTATTTTTAAAAAGTTGTCTGAGCTAATTAAAATTTATGAAAAAACGACTTTATGATAATCTGATTAAGATTATAAAAAAAGGAGAATTTAATGATTACGAATGTTTTAGGGAAACCTACTGGTTAAATTATAAATGTGACGAAGAACATGATATTGAAGTATTCAGGGATGACATTATTGATTATGCCGAAGATTTGCAAATCTCATTTCACGACGATTTTGATGAGACAGAGGGATGTAATTTAAGTTTTGAATTGAGTGATAATGTTTTGATATCAAACTACAAATCGATGATTGATTGGGTTGATTGCGGTGGGTTATGTGGTTTTGAGGACGAGTTTAATTCCAAATTCAAAAATATTGATTTTAAGAATTTTATAAACTTCAGCCATAAAAACTTCTCACCTGACAATTTCCTATTGAATATCGAATTTCATATTAAATTTCCATTTGCAGATTTAAGGCTTGACAACTATTCATTAAAATATAAAATCGATGATTTGATAATTGATATTGCGAATGATGACCTAAAACATGAAATAATTAATATTTGCAAAGAAGCACTCGCCGAAAATAATTACACAACATTATATCCGGTATACAGTAATAAATTTGAATTTTTAATTGAAGTTTCGAATAATAATGTGGTCTATTGCCGTGAATTTTATAATTATCAATCATTTGAGGTTATTCCTGAACCCTAAATTCAATTAAACCACTTTTAGTATTTTTATTTTCCTACATTCTAATTTATGAATAGTTGTCACAACATAGACATTGAAAAATATGCCACTCCAGAAATTAAAGAAAAGAATAAAATATTCTTAACATGAAATTTCTAAAAAGCAAAGATGAATTTAACTTTGAAGATATTGATGGGAATAAATAATATTAGAGACCTAATTTTTAAGAATATAATTTAAAGCTCATGGGAGGATTTTTACTACTAATTCTATTAGTTATCATAATCATTTTATTATCTAACAAAAATGAAACGAAAGATTCATCCGCTAATAATGTCGAACTTCGAAAATCGCAACTTTACAATTCCTCTGAAGAAGAGCTCATAAAATTTATTAGAGCGAATCCAAGGAAAATTAGTGACTATTTCAAGTTCGTTTCAAGCAAAGGCACTCATAGAAGCTATACAGACATTTTTGATACACGTGATTTTAGGATAGAAGTATCCTTTGATGACGACAGCTTTGAAACAAGAATTGCCGTAATAAAAAAAACAAATGATAAATGTGTACTTTATTTGGTTGGCTAAAAAAACTATAATTAAGATGAAAACCTTACCCTAAAAACACAATTTGTTTTGCAAATAAGACTAATTAGAATAAGCGAAATTTCCGAAGTCCTGTTTATTCAAATTGCCCAAATGACGAATGCAATTAAATTAATTAATAATTGATTTTAAATAGTGCTCAAAAGTCAAATAGTTCAATCTTTATATTTTGACGGTTCTATTCATTTGGTAAATATTTAATATCCTTGCGTTGAAGCATAAAGGTTAACAAGAAAACAATGAACACTTATTGGACGATTGCGACAATTAGGGTTACACTTTCCTTGATTCCTTTGTTATTACTGTAGTAGTGGGTATCTCCCTACTTATTTCTCAACTTATTTCTGTCTCTATTACGGTTGTAGTAACTGAGAGAATTCAATCGATTCTTAAACACTTGACTGGAGAGGCTAACTCCCATTCTTGCATGTAATTTACTAAGACGACCTGTCTGCGCTGAACCAGCTCGAACGTATGAACTTTTACGGGTATGTTTTGAATAATCTATTGGCTTGGCATCGCATGCGATTAGAAATATGGCCATTAAAAAGACAAAAAGAAGTTTTTCCATTTTTTAAAAGTAACAAAAAAAGGAGAGGATTTCATCCAACTCCTTTTTCAACAACCTCTAATATTCTGAAAGCTTTACAGCCTTAAAAAGCATCTTGAAAACTTGATGGTTAAACATCTTGGGGTCTGATTATCAATATATTGCAATTGGATTATTGTATTTTATATTTTTATTTTTTTCCAAAAAGCTTCTCATACCACTTCAAATCAATTAACCTTTCAATTTCTATATCTTTTGATTGTATGATTTCTCGTAACTCCTGAATATTTAATTTAAGCCTATCAATATTCTGTAAATGCTTCCGTTCTTTTTTTTCTATATCAACTAATGCAAGATTTGATTTTTCTAATTCTCCTACTTTTGAAGCTATTTTTTTTTCAAACTCTTTAATTTTTATTAATAATAATCGAATAGATTCATTTTGTTCTTCAACCTTTTTTTGAAGTTGAGAGTTATTTATTTCATAGTTTGATGTTAAAGCTTCTAAAAATTCCTTTTGTTCTTGAGTGATTTGGATTTCGGAGTTAGCAATCGATAATTTTTGCTTGTATGAGGTAAATTTTCTTACAGTTGTTAAAAAATATTTCTTGAATAAATCAGATTCAATATCATTTCGATATTTTAGGGCATTAACAAAATTATCATATGCACCTACAAAATCCATAATACCCAAGTTTTCACGTACCTTTTTATAATAAAAATCCGCTTTCCCTGAGTTGAGTTCTTGAACTATTAAAGTTGCAGGTGTTTCAGTTTTTGCAAATTCAATTACTTTAGAATTTGTCCGAATCCTGGACCGTGGAATTTTTGTTTTTAAAACTAATCCACCATAAGACTTGCATCGAGATAATGCTACATAAACTTGTCCGTCTTCAAATGCTGAACCTAAATCAGCATAAACTTTTTCAAAAGTCAACCCTTGGCTTTTATGCACGGTAATAGCCCAAGCAAGTCTTAAAGGATATTGCTTAAATGTCCCTATTATTTTCTCCTCAATCTTTCGTTTTTCCTTATTCCATGAATACTGAATATTACTCCATGATGACTTTTCAATTGGAACCTTTGAATTGTCAGGAAATTCAACAATAATTCTATTTTCATTCAAAGAATCAATCTTGCCAATCTTTCCATTGTAATAGCTCTTAATTTCTCCGGTATCGTTCTTTAAAATCATTACCTGAGCACCGACTTTTAAGTGCAGATTTTGTTCCGTTGGAAGAACATATTGCCCTCTTCCATCTTTTGGAAATATTCCTTCAATTACTCCTTCAAATATTTTTAACTCAGATGGGAGCTGTTCAAGTTTGGTACTGTTAGTCTCATTAACTTGAAGATTTGTTGTTGAAAGGATAATATGACCATCAGAGTTCTTGGATTCAAATATTGGGTTAAACTTTTCGTTTAGTTTATCCAGTTCAGCATCCGAAATTTGATTTACTCTAATCTTATTTAATGTATCTATAAAATCTTGCTCTTTTTGGCGATAAATTTTCTTTAGCTCAATATGTAATGGTTTATTTTCAACTACAACCCTCGAACTAAAGAAAAAAGGGCTTTCATAATAATTTCTAAGTATTTCCCATTGTTCAAAATCTGCAATTGGAGGTAACTGAAAAGTATCCCCAATCAATAACACCTGAATCCCTCCAAATGGCAAATAAGGTTTCTTTCTATAAACTCTTAATATTCTGTCAATTACATCTAAAGTATCACAACGAACCATTGAAACTTCGTCTATAATCAATAACTCAAGTTTCTCTATAATTTTCCTTTTATCTTCCCTATATCTAAATGTGCTATAAATAGTTGTTTCGTCCAACTCGCCAACTTCTTTCTTTGTCCTTAGTCGTTTATCATCTAAAACAAACGGGCCAAATGGAATTTGAAAAAATGAATGAATAGTTTGACCACCAGCATTAATTGCTGCTACTCCAGTTGGAGCTAAAATTACAGTATTCTTTTCTGTGACTTGCTTTAGAAACTTGAGAAAAGTTGTCTTTCCAGTACCAGCCTTACCCGTTAAATAAACGAATTTAGACAAATAATTTACAGCTTCAAACGCATAATTAAAATCTACATTTGATTCATCAAGCTCAATATTTTCTACTTTAATCACAGCGTCTTATTTCGTTATAGTAAACATCGAACAAATTAATTATTTTTAAGCAATTAGATACTTCAGATGCCTGAAAACGATTGTCATTTTAATAGATATTTAAATCCATTTGAAGTAAAAGTAGGAGTTGATACACTTCCAAACTTTGTTCCTCCACCTCATTACTTACAATTAAAGACACTTTGCAATGAAGCATATCTTAAGATTTGCACAAAAGTGCCGTTAGTATATTCAATTAAAGACATAAATGAGATTATTAAAGAGTTTGACTTTCTGTTTGAAGAAACTGAAGTTTGGATTGTATTATATAGTGCATTCGATAGTTTTAGCTTTTTATACTTGGAGTTGTGTGAACTTAAGGTTTTAATCGAGAATTACGGCGCACTATGTATTAAGGCTATCGAACAATACCAAAGCCAAGACAGAAATATTTGGCTTGAATCAAATTTTTATTTGTTTAAGTATATCAACGATAGGATTGAGCTAAAATCACTTGATTTTATTCGAAATGAAGAATTACTTAGAATCAACAATGGTACTTTTATGGTTTATACCAAAGACGTTGAAAATCTCTTAGACTTTTACGAATTTTATGAAAGGACTCGGATTGATTCTTAATTTATATCATCCCCTAATAAGCCACTTTCTGCCTTATTAGCAACTTGAAACATAATATTAATTTCATGAATAGTTTTCACAACATAATAACAAAAAATGAGCAGGAAAGCTGACATCGAAGCACTTTTAAAAAGGGCTGACTCAACATTAAAAAAAATTAGTAGTGAATATGACAATTCTCTTCATAGTCAAACAATATCAGCAGACCTGCGTATTGATATAAAGGACTATTTTAGCAATCTACGTTCAATACTTGACTACATTGCACATGACATCGTTGACAAATATTGCCCTAATGCAAACCAGAAAAATAATCTATATTTTCCAATTCGTGCAGACATTAACGCATTTGCAGTAGAAATGGCAAAATCATACCCTGACTTGATTACAAAAAACAAAAGGGTTTACGATATTTTAGAGAAAATACAACCTTTCAAACGCGAAGAAAATAAATGGTTGACACATTTTAACAAACTCAATAATGAAAATAAACATGAACGACTTGTTGCACAGAAAAGAAGTGAAACAAAAAGAGTTATTGTAAATATTCAAGGAGGAGGTTCCGTAAATTGGGACCCTTCTGCTGTGACTTTTGGTTCTGGAGTTTTTATTGGAGGTGTTCCAGTTAATCCTCAGACACAACTCCCTAATCATTCAAACACACAGACAGTAACAATTGAAACTTGGGTTGACTTTCAGTTTGAAGATATAAATGTTTCAGCATTATGGTTGACAAAGGAAAGTTTAAATCAAATCACTAAAATTTATAATGAACTAAAATACGAAATTTAATCTTATTGAAAACCAATAAAATAATCTAGTATGACTTTACACATTTTTAGATGTTCAATTTGTCAAGGGGTAACCCATGACATAAAAGGTGTAAATTTTATTCGCTACTGCTTGCCAAGGTGGTAATCTACTTCCTTCAAATTAAACGAAGTTTTTCAAATCAAGATTTGTGCAGCATTTGTGAAGCAAACCACCCAAAAACTACCATTTTGCTACACAAAAAGACCCAAATATGGTCTTTAAGTGAAATAAACACATGTTTTGTAATAATGTAGGTTTCGGGTACATAAGATGAAGGTTCGATTCCTTCCGGGGCTAATCCATTA
>JACCDH010104763.1_pt1 | contig 14572 bp, 9 predicted proteins | sample 7442481 | NCBI WGS metagenome assembly JACCDH01 (sample SAMN15323433, study PRJNA562643) | freshwater metagenome | isolation source: river surface water | place: USA:Blue River Watershed | collected 2017-08-15
CTTGCACGCCAATTTGAGAGAGGGCCTCACGGACCTCGTCCAACTTGAACGGCTTGATGATGGCGGTGATGAGTTTCATGGTTGCTCCTAGAGAAGACAGTTAGCTTGGTTTAGAAGCTGTACTTGACGCCGACGACCAGGGCGTCTTTGTAAATGTTGTAGCCAGTTGTTGAAGTGACAGGTGCAACACCGCTGAGAGTGATGGCACTCACACTTGCTGACAGACCGTTACCCAAATCTTTGTTCAACGTCAATGCGTAATCTGTGTAGTTGTATTGCGCAGAGTTCTTGACAGTTTGGTAACCCACGTGTGGCACGATGTTGTAACCGTTACCCAAATCAAAGGTGGCGCTCAGGTCAACGTACGTGCTGTCCTTGGAGTTGGCGTTACCAAACAAGTTAGACAAGCTGTGTGAATATTTCAATGTGGTCACACCATATGTGGCAGCGGCATAAACTTCATTTGTGTTTGCATTTACACCACCAGCCGTTGCTTTGGCATAGCTGTTGTTCAGATATTCGTAACGCAAAACGCCAACATCAAAGCCCATACCTGCAGCTTCAAATTTGTAACCGCCATAGATGTCGAACTCTGAGTTACCTTCGCTCACACCATCTGTCTTGGTGATCCACTTAATGGTCGAACCCCATACACCGGCATAGAAACCATTTGCATTAGCGTAATCAACGCCACCCTGTAACGCTGCGTCACCGTTAGTTTGAGCAACACCACGGTAACGGTATTGGCTGACCACACCCACGTTGTAAGTCACTTCTGGCGCAGCAGCAGCGGGTGCTGTTTGTGCAAAAGCTGCTGAAGAGGTGGCCAAGAGGGCCAGCACGAGTTTGGACTTGATGTTCATAGTTTTCTCCATTGAAAAATAAAAGAGGGATACACCTACTTAGCAGGGTCCGTGCCAGCGTGATTGTTCACAAAAGTGTTCTCTACACGTGACCCATGACCCAAAGTGATGCAGTAGTCTGGCTACCTCACCATTTTGATGCACTTCATTGGTGCGTCACTTTGTACTAATCGCCCCGCAATGGGGATAACCCTTGGAACTGGAAGTTGTATGTCACTGGCGTTGATTCACAGTCGTGCGCTTTTGGGTTTGCAAGCGCCTGCCGTAACGGTGGAGGTGCATTTGGCCAATGGGCTACCAAGTTTCACCTTGGTGGGCCTCGCCGATACCGAAGTGAAAGAAGCACGCGAGCGGGTGCGCTGCGCCATTCAAAACGCGGGGCTCGACTTTCCATCCAACAAGCACATCACCGTCAATTTGGCGCCTGCCGACTTGCCCAAAGACTCGGGGCGATTTGATTTACCCATCGCCTTGGGCATCTTGGCCGCGCACGGACAACTGGATATCGCCGCTTTGGCGCAGCATGAGTTTGCTGGCGAGTTGTCTTTGTCAGGCGAGCTGCGACCCGTGCGTGGTGCATTGGCCATGGGGCTGGCACTGCGGGGTGCGGGGGTGCGCACACGTTTGGTGTTGCCGCCTGGCAGCGCAGAAGAAGCGGCGCTAGTACCTACCGCGGAGGTTTACCGAGCACATCACTTAAGTGATGTGGTGGCGCACTTTGCTAGGCCAGAGCTCAAAGGTGTCGTCGCTCAACGCGAAGAGGGTGTCACACACACCGCGCACACCACCGAGGGTTGGTGCCGTGTGGAGGCTGCCGCGCTCAAACCAATGCCACAAGCAAGCGGCCCCGACTTGGCCGATGTCAAAGGCCAAGCCATTCCACGGCGCGCCCTAGAGATCGCCGCAGCTGGCGAACACTCTCTTTTATTGGTAGGACCGCCCGGCACCGGCAAGTCCATGCTCGCGCAACGCTTTGCCGCCTTGCTGCCGGATATGCGCTTGGATGAGGCTTTAGAAAGTGCAGCCATCGCGAGCCTAGCAGGACGCTTTGAATTGAGCCAATGGATGCAGCGACCCACGCGTAGCCCGCACCACACGGCCACGTCTGTGGCCTTGGTAGGCGGAGGCACACCGCCGCGGCCTGGCGAGATTTCATTGGCACACAACGGCGTGCTCTTCCTGGATGAACTGGCTGAGGTCAAACGCAGTGCTTTGGAGGCGTTGCGAGAACCACTTGAAAACGGCCACATCACCATCTCACGGGCAGCCACGCAGGCAAAGTTTCCTGCGCGCTTTCAATTGATCGCCGCCATGAACCCCTGCCCCTGTGGCTATTTAGGCTCGTCCATCAAAGCATGCCGCTGCACGCCTGACCAAGTGGCACGCTACCAAGGCAAGCTCAGCGGGCCTTTGCTGGATCGCATTGATTTGCAAGTGGAAGTGCCCACGCTGACAACCGATGTGTTGATGCAAGCCGCACCCGGCGAGTCCACCGCCACAGTGCGTGCGCGGTGTTTGGCCGCGCATGCCAAAGCCGTGGCACGACAAGGCACACCCAACCAAGCGCTGCAAGGCCAAGCTCTGGAAGCGCACATGCAGTTGGATGCGGCAGCCGCCACGTTTTTACAAAATGCCGCCACCAAACTAGGCTGGTCGAGCCGCAGCACTCACCGTGCGTTACGCGTAGCACGGACCATTGCAGACCTGGCCGACAGCAACACCGTGCAAGTGGCGCATGTGGCCGAGGCCTTGCAATACCGCCGCGTGCTGTCCTAGCCGCGACGTAGGCGTCATGCTCAAATCTCGTGCCTTCGTATCATTGCGCTTCATGTCAATGCAAAGCTTTTCATCGCGTGATGCCCGTTTTGTTTGGGCACTCTCTGCACTGCAACTCATCAGTTGGGGCAGTGTGTTTTACGGTTTCGCTTTGTTCATGGAACCGCTCGAACAGGCTTTGGGCATGAGCCGCGCGCAATCGTCACTGGGCTTTAGCTTGATGTTGTTGGCCGAAGGTATGTTGGCCTTTCCTGTGGGCCGCTGGATTGACCGTGGACACGAACGCGCCGTGATGACGAACGGCTCGTTGCTGGTGGCTTTGGCATTTGCGCTGCACAGCCACATCACAACCGTACTTGAGTTTTATGCGGTTTGGACTTTGCTCGGCGTGGGCTTGGCGGGCACTTTGTACCCACCTGCGTTTGCAGTGCTGACGCGGCGATTCCCTAAGCACTTTCGTCGCGCCATCATCATTCTCACGTTTTTGGGTGGCTTGGCCAGTACGGTCTTCATTCCCTTGGTGGCGTGGTTGATTCACACATTAGGTTGGCGCGATGCCCTGTACGTGCTGGCCGCTCTGCATTTGTTGGTGTGCACGCCTGTGCACTGGCTGCTGCTACGCAATGCACCACAACGTGCCCTACTGGCATCCGCTCACACCGACAGTGCTGTACTTTGGCACTTTGTACGTCAGCCACAGTTTTGGTTACTTGCCATGTGTGTGGTGTTACTCATGGGCGTCACGTCTGCCCTACCCGCCCACATGGTGAGCTTGCTGCGCGAAACAGGCATGGAGGAGGCTTGGGTCATTGCCGTGCCCGCTTGCATTGGGGTATTGCAAGTCATGGGCCGCTTGGGTTTGTATGTGACCGAACACCGGGTCGATGTGCATGCCACCAACCGCTGGGTGACAGTGCTCATTCCGCTAGGATTTTTAACACTGCTGATTGGCGCAGGCCACGGCGCGTGGGGCGTGTTGTTTGTAGTGCTCTATGGGTTGGGTAATGGCATGCTGACCATCGTCAAAGGTACGGTGATGGCGCAGTATGTGAGCCGTGAGCACATGGGCAGCCTGAACGGCTTGTTGGGTTTGCCCATGGCTTTGGCACGTGCCGCCGCACCGTGGTTGATGGGCGTGCTGTGGTCAGCGGAGCAGGGTTACACCATGAGCTTGTGGTGGATGTTTGTCATGAGCGTGATGGGTGTCGCCGCGCTATGGGTGGCACAAGACCGTCACCGCACGCACTGAACACAGTGCCCCTCACAAACTCCCTGTGTCCAACTGATGCCGCTTTTGGGTGTGCATGCTGAAATTTCTGCGCGACAAATTCCGTCGCACATGCCATTACATGGAGGAAAAAATTGATGAAAACACTTTTACACATTGCTGTGCTCGGTTGCTTATTGGCCAGTCTTCCAGCGCGGGCGGATGACGACAAAATGATGCCATCTCACAAACCAGCGCAACACACCATGGACGAAAAAACACACAAAGGTGCGCAACAAGAAAAAATGAAACGTTGCAACGCCGAAGCCAAAGGCATGAAAGGCGACGAGCGAAAAGCCAAAATGAGTACGTGTTTGAAAAGTTGATGCATCCGCACGACTCAGTGCCCCACAAAAAAGGCGCCCATGGCGCCTTTTTTGTTTTCGATTCCACTTCACGGTTATAGGTTGGGAGCCAACAAACGCTCGAGGTCTTTCAATGCCACGCCTTGGCGTTGCGCCAAGTCTTGTACTTGGTCTTCGCCAATACGACCCACGTTGAAATAAGTGGCTTCAGGGTGGGCCAAGTAAAAACCGCTCACGCTCGCGGCAGGGGTCATGGCCAAGCTGCTGGTGAGGCCCATGTCAATTTCTTCGCATTGCAGCAAGGCAAACATGTCTTGCTTGGCGCTGTGGTCAGGGCACGCGGGGTAACCGGGCGCTGGGCGAATGCCTTGGTATTTTTCTTTGATGAGGTCTTCGTTGCTCAGTGCCTCGTTGGGGGCGTAGCCCCACAAGTCGGTGCGCACGCGTTGGTGCATGCACTCGGCGAAGGCTTCGGCCAAGCGGTCGGCCAAGGCTTTGAAGAGGATGGCGGAGTAGTCGTCGTGCGCGTCGATGAAGCGCTTTTCTTGCTTCTCTGCGCCGAGGCCTGCGGTGACAGCAAACAAGCCCACATAGTCGGCGGCTTGAGTTTGATCGGCCACGAAGTCTGACAAGCAGCGGTTCGGGTTGTTGTTTGGCTTAACCGTTTGTTGGCGCAAGCCGTGCCAAGTCATCACCTGTTGTTGGCGCGTTTCATCGGCGTAGAGCACGATGTCGTCACCCACGCGCTGCGCGGGATACAAGCCCACCACCGCGTTGGCGGTGAGCCAGCGGTTGTCGATGATTTTTTTCAACATCGCTTGGCCATCGGCGTACACCTTTTTGGCTTCCACGCCCACCACCGCATCGTCCAAGATGGCGGGGAAGGAGCCTGCCAAATCCCAGGTTTGGAAGAACGGGGCCCAGTCGATGTACTGCGCCAGCTCGGCGAGGTCAAAGTTTTTGAACACGCGACGGCCAATGAATTTCGGTCTAGCGGGGGTGTAGTGCTCAAAGCTCACTTGCGCGGCGTTGGCGCGTGCTTCTTGCAAAGTGACCAAAGGCGTTTGCTTTTTGTTGGCGTGTTGTTCGCGGACTTTGGCGTAGTCGGCATTCAGCTCGGCGATGTAGTGAGCGGCTTGGTCCGACAGCAAACCTTGCGCCACGCTCACGCTGCGCGAAGCATCGGGCACGTACACCACGGGGCCGTCGTAATGCGGCGCAATCTTCACGGCGGTGTGCACGCGGCTGGTGGTGGCGCCACCAATCATGAGCGGCATCAAGCGGCTGCGGAAGTAATCGTCTTTTTGCATCTCGCCTGCGACGTATTGCATTTCTTCCAAGCTGGGCGTGATGAGGCCGGACAAGCCAATGATGTCTGCGCCCTCTTCTTTGGCCTTGGCCAAAATTTCGTGGCACGGCACCATCACGCCCATGTTGACCACTTCGTAGTTGTTGCACTGCAAAACCACGGTGACGATGTTTTTGCCAATGTCGTGCACGTCGCCCTTGACCGTGGCCATGACGATCTTGCCCTTGGCTTTGACGTCTTGGCCGGCCGCAGCTTGCTGGCGTTTTTCTTCTTCGATGTACGGAACCAAGTGCGCCACCGCTTGTTTCATCACGCGAGCGCTCTTCACCACTTGCGGCAAGAACATCTTGCCTTGGCCAAACAAATCGCCCACCACGTTCATGCCGTCCATGAGTGGGCCTTCAATCACGTGCAGCGGGCGGCCGCCCTTGGCCAAGATCTCGCGGTAGGCCTCTTCGGTGTCATCGTTGATGAACTCGGTGATGCCGTGCACCAACGCGTGGCTCAAACGCTCAGCCACCGCCACAGGCTGCTCGGGCGTGCCGCGCCACGCCAGCTTTTGGCTGTCGTCTTTGGCCGCGCCTTTGGCGGTTTCGGCCACTTCAATCAGGCGCTCACCTGCTGTGAGATGGGCCTCGCCTTCCTTGTATGCCGGCGTACGGTTCAACACCACATCCTCCACGCGCTCGCGCAACGTGGGTTCGAGGTCGTCGTAAACGCCCACCATGCCCGCGTTGACGATGCCCATGTCCATGCCCGCTTGAATGGCGTGGTACAGAAACACGGTGTGAATCGCTTCGCGCACGGGGTCGTTACCGCGGAACGAAAAGCTCACATTGGACACACCGCCGCTCACCTTCGCACCGGGCAGGTTGTGTTTGATCCAACGCGTGGCTTCGATGAAGTCCACCGCATAGTTGTCATGCTCTTCAATGCCTGTGGCAATGGCGAAGATGTTGGGGTCGAAGATGATGTCTTCGGGTGGAAAGCCCACTTCGTCCACCAACACGCGGTAGGCGCGTTCGCAAATTTCAATCTTGCGCGCATACGTGTCGGCTTGGCCTTTTTCGTCAAACGCCATCACCACCGCCGCTGCGCCGTAGCGTTTGACCAACTTGGCTTGGCGCTTGAACTCGTCCACACCTTCTTTCATGCTGATGGAGTTGACGATGCCCTTGCCTTGAATGCAGCGCAAGCCCGCTTCAATCACGTCCCACTTGCTGGAGTCCACCATCACGGGCACGCGGGCAATGTCGGGCTCACCCGCCATCAGGTTGAGGAACCGCACCATCGCCGCTTGGCTGTCCAACATGGCTTCGTCCATGTTGACGTCAATCACCTGCGCGCCGTTTTCCACCTGCTGACGCGCCACGGCCAGAGCCTCTTCGTACTGGCCGTTCAAAATCATGCGCGCAAACGCCTTAGAACCGGTCACGTTGGTGCGCTCGCCCACGTTGACAAATGAAGCTCTGGGGGACACGCCGTCAGCCGTGTCCTCCACTGAATAGACCCCGCCGATGGTCACTGGCTCCAAGCCAGACAGCTTCATGGGGGGAACGGCTTTTAAATTCATGGGGGTACTCACCTGGGAACTCGCAATTCAGGTGAGCGTCGTTGCAAAAAATTCGGCCCCAAGCCTGACTTCACGCTAGATGATGAAGCTGCAACGCTCCTTGGGGAGATTCGTATTTTAACTGAGCCGCCTAGAGCGGCCCACGCAGCTGTTATGCCGCTTCGCGATAAAACGGCCCCGCACTCACCGCACGCGCCTTTTCGCTGGCCACCGCTTGGGCAATTGCACCAATGTGGTCGGGCGTGGTGCCGCAGCAGCCGCCCACGATGTTGACCAAACCCTCGGCCGCAAACTCGTGCACCAAGCGGCTGGTCACTTCGGGCGTTTCGTCAAAGCCGGTGTCGCTCATGGGGTTGGGCAGGCCAGCGTTGGGATAGCAGCTGATGAAAGTGTCTTCAGCCACGCGGTTGAGTTCTTGGATGTAGGGGCGCATCAGCGTGGCGCCCAAGGCGCAGTTCAGGCCAATGGCCAAAGGCTTGGCATGGCGCACGCTGTGCCAAAACGCGGTCACGGTTTGGCCACTCAAAATGCGGCCCGAAGCGTCGGTCACGGTGCCGCTGATGATGATGGGCAAGCGCTCGCCGCTGGCTTCAAAAAACTCTTCGATGGCAAACAAAGCCGCTTTGGCATTGAGCGTGTCAAAAATGGTTTCGACCAGCAACACGTCTGAGCCGCCTTCAACCAAGCCTTTGACTTGTTCGTAATACGCCGCGCGCAGCTCTTCAAAGTTCACGTTGCGGGCACCCGCATCGTTCACATCGGGGCTGATGCTGGCAGTTTTGGGTGTGGGGCCAACTGCCCCGGCCACAAAGCGGGGCTTGTCGGGCGTGCTGTATTTGTCGCACGCTTCGCGGGCAATGCGGGCTGAGGCCACGTTCATCTCATAGGCCAAGTCGGCCATGTCGTAGTCGGCTTGGGCGATGGTGGTGGCGCCAAAGGTGTTGGTCTCAATCAAATCGGCACCTGCGGCCAAATAGCGCTCGTGGATGTCACGAATCACATCGGGGCGGGTGAGGCTGAGCAACTCGTTGTTGCCTTTGACGTCTTTGTGAAAGTCTTTGAAACGTTCGCCGCGGTATTGCTCTTCGGTCAACTTGAAGCGCTGAATCATGGTACCCATCGCGCCGTCGAGGATGGCGATGCGGTTGGCCAAGATGGTGGGTAATTCTTTTGCGCGTGTGTAGGCTTGAGTCATCCCGCCATTGTAAGAAGCAGAGACAATAGCGGCCCATGTTGTTTGTTTCACCCACGCCACACCCACGCATTTCATTCGCCTATGGCGTCTGCGCGTTGAGAAAGTTGTTGTGTTGACCGAGGTGAACCCGCAGGACATCCTGCGCGAAGTATTTGGCTATAACGCATTTCGCGGCCCCCAAGCAGCCATCGTGCAACACGTGTGTGCGGGTGGCGACGCCTTGGTGCTCATGCCTACGGGGGGCGGCAAATCACTGTGCTACCAAATTCCTGCCATCGCCCGTCAACGTGCCGGGCATGGCGTGACCATTGTGGTCTCCCCCCTGATTGCGCTCATGCACGACCAAGTGGGTGCGCTGCATGAAGCAGGTGTAGAAGCCGCATTTTTAAATTCCAGCCTCAGCGGCGAAGAAGCCAATGCGGTGGAACAACGCCTGCGCCGTGGCGAGATCACGCTGCTGTATGCCGCCCCCGAACGACTGACCACCCCGCGCTTTTTGGCACAGCTCGACATGCTGCACGCGCAAGGTCGTTTGAGTTTGTTTGCCATTGACGAAGCGCATTGCGTGAGTCAATGGGGCCACGACTTCCGCCCCGAATACCGAGGCCTGACGGTGTTGCACGAGCGCTTTGCAGGCGTACCGCGCATTGCGCTCACGGCCACAGCCGACGCACTCACGCGGGCCGACATTGTGGAGCGCTTGCAACTCGAAGACGCGCAACAGTTTGTCAGCAGCTTTGACCGCCCCAACATCCGCTACACCATCGTCGAGAAAAAAGACGCTTCGCTGCAACTGCTGCGCTTCATCCAGCGCGAACACACGGGGCCAGACTGGCAAGACAGCGGCATCGTGTACTGCCAATCGCGCAAGCGGGTGGAAGAAGTAGCCCAAAACCTGTGCGACGCAGGCATCAACGCCTTGCCGTACCACGCGGGCTTGGACAGCGCTATTCGCCAAAAAAACCAAAACCGCTTTTTACGCGAAGAAGGTTTGGTCATGGTGGCCACCATCGCGTTTGGCATGGGCATCGACAAACCCGATGTGCGCTTTGTGGCGCACTTGGACATGCCCAAAAACATCGAAGGCTATTACCAAGAAACTGGCCGCGCAGGCCGCGACGGCCAAGCTGCCCACGCGTGGATGGCCTACGGCCTGAACGACGTGGTGAACCAACGCCGCATGATTGACGAAAGCCCGGCGGGTGACGACTTCAAACAAGTCATGCGCGGCAAGCTTGATGCGCTACTGGCCTTGGCCGAGGCCACCGACTGCCGACGTGTGCGGCTGCTGGGCTACTTTGGCGAGACCTACGCCCCCGATGGTGCACCGAAATACACATGTGGAAGTTGCGACAACTGTCTCAGCCCGCCCGACATTTGGGATGGCACCGAAGCCGCACGCATGCTGCTGTCGACTATCTACCGCATCCAGCAGCAAAGTGGCATGTCGTTTGGCACGGGCCATGTGATGGACATCTTGCGTGGCAAAACCACCGAAAAAGTCACCCAATACGGCCACGACGCCCTCAGCACCTTTGGCATCGGCGCGCATTTCAGCGAGGTGCAGCTGCGCGGCGTGTTGCGCCAGCTCATCGCCTTGGGCGCTTTGGGTGTGGATGCGCAAGCCTTCAACACCTTGTATTTGACCGAGGCCTCGCGTGCCGTGCTCAAAGGCGAAGTCACGGTGCGGCTGCGCGCCTCGGTGTCCACCCCCGCCGATCGCAAAGGCAAACGCAGTTCCAGCGGCGCATCTAAACCTGCCCCCATCGCACTCGACCCCGCCGGTCAAAAGCGCTACGACGCGCTCAAAGCGTGGCGCTCGGAGGTGGCCAAATCGCACAATTTGCCCGCTTACGTCATTTTTCATGACGCCACCTTGGCCGCCATTGCGCAAGCCGAACCACACGATTTAGACGCCTTGCAGGGCATTGCAGGCATCGGCGCCAAAAAGCTCGAGGCCTATGGCGACGAGGTGCTTCGGGTTGTAACCACGGCCTAGGCTTTTCCCTAAAAATTACTCAAAACACATCCTAAAGTGGTGGTTTTAAGGGATTTCATGTAACTCCAAAGGGGTTTTGCAAGCTTCAAGAAGGGGTGAGTTTCATAAAATAGCCATCCTGTTGGTGTAGGCCGGCAGCAATGAATTGAGGTCAGAGCCTCGCGCTTTACAAGCTGGGCTCTGACCTCAATTTTTTGACTTAGGAGCGTTAAATATGAACGTGAATGCACCCGCATATGTAAAGAACCCCAAGCTGGTGGCTTGGGTTACCGAAATGGCCGCTTTGTGCAAGCCCGACACCGTGTACTGGTGTGACGGCAGCCAAGAAGAATACGACCGCCTGTGCCAACAGCTCGTTGACGCTGGCACCTTCAAAAAGCTCAACCCCGCCAAACGCGCCAACTCTTATCTGGCTTGCTCTGACCCCTCAGACGTGGCGCGCGTGGAAGACCGCACCTTCATTTGCTCCGCCAAAAAAGAAGACGCTGGCCCCACCAACAACTGGATGGAACCTGCCGAGATGCGTGCCACGTTGAACCCCTTGTTTGACGGCTGCATGAAGGGTCGCACCATGTATGTGATTCCTTTCAGCATGGGCCCCTTGGGTTCACACATTGCCCACGTCGGGATTGAGCTGTCTGACAGCGCCTACGTGGTGGTGAACCAAAAACTGATGACCCGCATGGGCAAAGCCGTGTACGACGTCATCGGTACCGATGGCCCCTTCGTGCCTTGCGTGCACACCGTGGGCGCACCTTTGGCTGCTGGCGAAAAAGACAAAACCTCTTGGCCTTGCAACCCCACCACCAAGTACATCGTGCACTATCCAGAGACCCGCGAAATCTGGTCTTACGGTTCGGGCTACGGCGGCAACGCCTTGTTGGGCAAGAAGTGCTTTGCCTTGCGCATCGCGTCCAACATGGGCCGCGACCAAGGTTGGTTGGCCGAGCACATGCTCATCTTGGGCGTGACTTCACCCGAAGGCAAAAAGTACCACGTAGCAGCCGCGTTCCCCAGCGCTTGCGGCAAAACCAACTTCTCTATGTTGGTGCCCCCAGCAGCCTTCAACGGTTGGAAAGTCACCACCATCGGTGACGACATTGCTTGGATCAAGCCCCATGCAGACGGCAAGATGTACGCCATCAACCCAGAAGCTGGTTACTTTGGCGTCGCCCCCGGCACCAATATGAAAACCAACCCCAACTGCATGTTGAGCCTGCACAAAGACGTGATCTTCACGAACGTTGCGTTGACTGATGACGGCGACGTGTGGTGGGAAGGCATGGAGAAAGACACCGGCAAGTTGCCCGACCACTTGATCGACTGGCAAGGCAACGACTGGACACCCGCCATCGCCAAAGAAAAAGGCACCAAGGCTGCTCACCCCAACGCCCGCTTTACCGTGGCTGCGACCAACAACCCAGCTTTGGACCCACAGTGGGACGACGCCAATGGCGTGGCCATCGACGCCATGATGTTTGGTGGCCGCCGCTCCACCACCGTGCCACTGGTCACCGAAGCACGCAACTGGACCGAAGGCGTATACATGGCTGCCACCATGGGTTCTGAAACCACCGCTGCCGCCTTTGGCGCACAAGGCGTGGTGCGTCGTGACCCATTCGCCATGTTGCCCTTCTGCGGCTACAACATGAGCGACTACTTCCAACACTGGCTGGACATGGGTGCCAAGCAAGAAGCCGCTGGCTACAAACTGCCCGCGCTGTACTGCGTCAACTGGTTCCGCAAAGACGAGTCCGGCTCGTTTGTGTGGCCTGGCTACGGCGACAACATGCGCGTCTTGAAGTGGATCATCGACCGCTTGGAAGGCAAAGCCCATGGCCACGACACCATGTTTGGTGTGGCCCCTAACTACAGCGAAATCAACTGGACTGGCATCGAGTTCAGCGCCGACGACTTCGCCAAAGTGACCCACATCGACAAAGCCGCTTGGGCCGAAGAGTTCAAGTTGCACGAAGAGCACTTCAGCAAGCTGTCGCACAACCTGCCTAAGGCCATGAGCGACACGCTCAAGGCTTTGGAAGCACGTTTGGAAACGGCTTAAACCGCTTGCATTCCCACGCGTTGCTGACGCGTGGCAGCATAAAAAACGCAAGGCTAAACCCCTTGCGTTTTTTTATGCCTGAAATTTACGCCAAGCCTGCCACTCGGATGGCTTAAGCCCGTATCGCGCCAACACACCCTCGTGCAAGCGACCTAGCTCATCGGCAATCAACGACTCCATGCTGGCACGCTCATGCGCTGGCACTTGAGCAGCGACCGCTTGGGCGACCCAATCGCGTGCGTCACGTGTGGGGTTTTGCACCACCTCACGCACGGTGGCTTTGATCAAGTCGCGCCACGTCAACCGCAGCGGATCGGGCTCGCTGAGTTCTTGGCGAATAGCCAAATACTCTTGGGTCGATCGCTCGTAAGCCCACACGTACAAATCGCGCAACAACTCAACACGGGTCATTTCGTACACGCCCAAAATAGCTCGGCTGTACGCTGCCTCGGGCACATCCACAAAGGTCAAAGGACACAAGTTGGCTTTGAACAATGGCAAATTGGCCGCCAAACGCGAGGTGCGTTTGTTGATGTCGGCAAAGGGTTGCAAATATGGCAGATGCACCATCATAAAAAACGACTGCTCAAACGGATCGCTGATAAGCGATGCTTTGCTCAGTAATTGGTCAAGCTGCTGCTCAATTTGTTGCGGCACAGACAATGGCCTGAACACCGACAAACCAATATCCACCGCATGCTGGCGCACACGTCCTTCGTCTGCAGGGTTGGGCAATAGGTTTTCTGCAAGCACACTGTGCAAGTTGAACAAGGTGTAACGGTCAAAGCCCACGCTGTCGACATTGCTCACCAAAAACTCGATCGCAGCTTTGTGGTTCAAGATCATTTGTGTTTCCACAACAGCTTTGCCTTGAACAACCTTGCCATGCTCAATCAACTCGCGCGTGTCGAGCCGTGAATATGTGTTGCCCTCTAGGTGGCTTGACGCCCACGACAAATCAATCAGCAAACGATTCAAGATGGCGCGGCTGTATGTACCCGCTGGCGCATGCGCTTGTGCGGGTGGCGTGCGCCCCATGCGATGCATTTGACGCCGCAAGCTCTCCGGCAAATACCAAGTTTTGTTGGGCTGATAGGCGTCTAGAAAATCAGGCTGATAGCCCACGGGTTTGCGTGCCATCGGCGCTTGTTCGATGTACGCCAAGATGTCGCGGCTGTCGGGTGAAAGCACCACGCTGCCATCTAACAAATCCGCCACCGTCTCGCGCACCGCAAATGCTTGTGTCGGTGAATTTGGTGCATAAGCCGTGGGCTCGATCCACTGGTAGCGACGAGCTCTGGCCTGCCCCTGTGCCTGCACTTGACCCATAGCCACGTATTGCGCCAGCTGTCTTTGAGCGGTTCGCTTTGACAGTTGTGGATGCAGCGCCAACAGTTCGGCCAAGCTCATGCTCGCTGCGCTGTTTTCCAAGCTGATGAGGAGATGTTTTGTATTTGACATGGCGCAATTGTGGCGCAATTTGCATATTGCGTCAACAATTGATTTATTGCGCCATAATCGCGTCAAGCGGGGAGGGTTGACGTATACAGAAGCATGGTGAGTTGCTGGACAATCAAGGTCTTTTTCCTATCTTTAGGTTCTGCCGTGAAACACCTGATCAGCCACCTGCGTACCGCCGCCGTCGCTCTGAGCGTAGCCACTCTGCCCGCAATGGCCCAAAACGTCATCAAGATTGGCGAGATCAACAGCTACAAAGCCCAGCCTGCTTTCTTAGACCCTTACAAAAAAGGCATGGAGCTGGCGGTGGAAGAAATCAACGCCAAAGGTGGCGTGAACGGCAAACAGTTGCAACTCATCACGCGTGACGACAACGCTTCACCCGGCGATGCCGTGCGCGCTGCCGAAGAACTGCTGAGCCGCGAAAAGGTGGATGTGCTTTCAGGCGCGTTCTTGTCGCACATTGGTTTGGCCTTGGGCGACTTTGCCAAGCAACGCAAAGTGTTCTTCCTCGCGGGCGAACCACTGACGGACAAAATGGTGTGGCAAAACGGCAACCGCTACACCTACCGCCTGCGTGCCAGCACCTACATGCAAGTGGCCATGCTCGTGCCCGAAGCGGCCAAGCTCAAGAAAAAACGTTGGGCTGTGGTGTACCCCAACTACGAATACGGCCAGTCGGCTGCCGCCACGTTCAAGCAACTGCTCAAAGCCGCGCAACCCGATGTCGAGTTTGTGGCCGAGCAAGCGCCAGCCCTCGGCAAG
>JACCDH010004483.1_pt1 | contig 14569 bp, 13 predicted proteins | sample 7442481 | NCBI WGS metagenome assembly JACCDH01 (sample SAMN15323433, study PRJNA562643) | freshwater metagenome | isolation source: river surface water | place: USA:Blue River Watershed | collected 2017-08-15
ACCAATACCTTCCCCGAGTGGCCGCTGGCCCACCCGTACCGCATGTTGGCGCACAACGGTGAAATCAACACCGTCAAGGGCAACTTCAACTGGATGCGCGCGCGTGAAGGCGTGATGAAGTCGGCCGTGCTCGGCGACGACCTGAAGAAGCTGTTCCCGCTGATCTATGAGGGTCAGTCCGATACCGCCTGTTTCGACAATGCGCTCGAACTGCTGGTGATGGCTGGCTATCCGATCGCGCAAGCGATGATGATGATGATCCCGGAAGCGTGGGAAAACCACACGCTGATGGACGACAACCGCCGTGCGTTCTACGAATACCATGCCGCAATGATGGAGCCGTGGGACGGCCCGGCCGCGATGGCCTTCACCGACGGCCGCCATATCGGCGGCACGCTGGACCGCAATGGCCTGCGCCCGGCGCGTTACCTCGTCACCGATGATGACTTTGTCGTGATGGCGTCCGAATCCGGCGTGCTGCCGATCCCCGATTCGAAGATCGTGAAGAAGTGGCGCCTGCAGCCGGGCAAGATGTTCCTGATCGACCTCGAAGCCGGCCGCATCATCGACGACAAGGAACTGAAAGACACCTTCGCCAATGCCAAGCCGTACAAGCAGTGGATCGATTCGGTCCGGATCAAGCTGGACGACCTGAAGGTCGAGGCCGAGCAGCGCAACGTGGCAGAGTCGCTGCTGGACCGCCAGCAGGCGTTCGGCTACACGCAGGAAGACCTGAAGTTCCTGATGGCGCCGATGGCGGTGCAGGGCGAAGAGGCGACCGGTTCGATGGGCAATGACTCGCCGCTGGCGGTCATGTCCAACAAGAACAAGCCGCTGTACCACTACTTCAAGCAGCTGTTTGCGCAAGTCACGAACCCGCCGATCGACCCGATCCGCGAATCGATCGTGATGTCGCTGGTGTCCTTCATCGGCCCGAAGCCGAACCTGCTCGACACGAATAACATCAATCCGCCGATGCGTCTCGAGGTGGCCCAGCCCATCCTCGACTACAAGGACATCACGCGCCTGCGCAACATCAGCGAGCACACCGGCGGCAAGTTCCGCTCGTATGAGCTCGACATCTGCTATCCGGTCGGCTGGGGCAAGGAAGGCGTCGAGGCGCGCCTCGCTTCGCTGTGCGCACAAGCTGTCGACGCGGTGAAGTCGGGCCACAACATCCTGATCGTTTCAGACCGCAAGCTGGACCGCGACAATGTCGCGATCCCGGCGCTGCTCGCGACCTCGGCCATCCACCAGCATCTGGTGTCGAAGGGCCTGCGCACGTCGACCGGTCTGGTCGTCGAGACCGGCTCCGCGCGCGAGACGCACCATTTCGCGCTGCTGGCCGGCTACGGCGCCGAAGCGATCCATCCTTATCTCGCGATGGATACGCTGGCCGACATGGCGAGGGGCCTGCCGGGCGAGCTGTCGGCCGAGAAGGTGATCTACAACTTCCAGAAGGCGGTCGGCAAGGGCCTGATGAAAGTCTTCTCGAAGATGGGCATCTCGACCTACATGTCGTATTGCGGCGCGCAGATCTTCGAAGCGATCGGCCTCAACAAGGCCATGATAGACAAGTACTTCAAGGGCACCGCATCGAACGTCGAAGGCATTGGCGTGTTCGAAGTCGCCGAGGAAGCGCTGCGCCTGCACAAGCTGGCCTTCAGCGCCGACCCGGTGCTGGCCAATGCGCTGGACGCGGGCGGCGAATATGCATTCCGCGTGCGTGGTGAAGACCACATGTGGACGCCGGATGCGATCGCGAAGCTGCAACACTCGACCCGTGCGAACAACTTCAGCACCTACAAGGAATACGCGCAGATCATCAACGACCAGTCCAAGCGCCACATGACGCTGCGCGGCCTGTTCGAGTTCAAGATCGATCCGGCCAAGGCGATCCCGATCGACGAGGTCGAGCCCGCCAGCGAGATCGTGAAGCGTTTCGCGACCGGCGCGATGTCGCTCGGCTCGATCTCGACCGAAGCACACGCGACGCTGGCAATCGCAATGAACCGCATCGGCGGCAAGTCCAACACCGGTGAAGGCGGCGAGGATGAGGCGCGCTATCGCAATGAACTGCGCGGCATCCCGATCAAGAGCGGCGACACGCTGGCATCCATCATCGGTGAGGAGCGCGTCGAAGTCGACCTGCCGCTGCTGGCCGGCGACTCGCTGCGCTCGAAGATCAAGCAGGTCGCGTCGGGCCGCTTCGGTGTCACCACCGAGTACCTGACCTCGGCCGACCAGATCCAGATCAAGATGGCACAGGGCGCGAAGCCCGGCGAAGGCGGCCAGCTGCCGGGCCACAAGGTGTCCGAGTACATCGCGAAGCTGCGCTTCTCGGTGCCGGGCGTGGGCCTGATCTCGCCGCCGCCGCACCACGACATCTACTCGATCGAAGATCTGGCGCAGCTGATCCACGACCTGAAGAACGTGAATCCGAAGGCTGACATCTCGGTGAAGCTGGTGTCCGAAGTCGGTGTCGGTACCGTGGCGGCCGGTGTGTCGAAGGCGAAGGCTGATCACGTCGTGATCGCCGGCCATGACGGCGGCACTGGTGCATCGCCGCTGTCGTCGATCAAGCATGCGGGCACGCCGTGGGAACTGGGCCTGGCCGAGACGCAGCAGACGCTGGTGCTCAATGGCTTGCGCGGTCGTATCCGTGTGCAGACCGATGGCCAGCTGAAGACCGGCCGTGATGTCGTGATCGGCGCGCTGCTGGGCGCCGATGAATTCGGCTTCGCGACCGCGCCGCTGGTCGTCGAGGGCTGCATCATGATGCGCAAGTGCCACCTGAACACCTGCCCGGTGGGCGTGGCCAAGCAAGACCCGACTCTGCGCGCCAAGTTCTCGGGCAAGCCCGAGCATGTGGTGAACTACTTCTTCTTCGTCGCCGAGGAAGCGCGCCAGATCATGGCGCAGCTGGGCATCCGAACCTTCGACGAGCTGATCGGCCGCGCCGACCTGCTCGACAAGTCGAAGGCGATCACGCACTGGAAGGCGCAGGGCCTGGACTTCAGCAAGATCTTCTACCTGCCGCCGGCATCTAGCGAGCCGCGCTTCCATCAGGGCACACAAGACCATGGCCTCGACAAGGCACTCGACCACAAACTGATCGCGCAGGCCAAGCCGGCGATCGAGCGTGGCGAGAAGGTATCGTTCATCTCGCCGATCAAGAACCTGAACCGTACCGCCGGCGCGATGCTGTCCGGCGAAGTGGCGAAGAAGTACGGCCATGAAGGCCTGCCGGATGACACCATCCACATCCAGCTCCAGGGTACCGCCGGCCAGTCGTTCGGCGCGTTCCTTGCGCATGGCGTGACCTTCGACCTCGTCGGCGAGGGCAATGACTACGTGGGCAAGGGCCTGTCGGGCGGTCGCATCATCGTGCGCCCGAACACCGAGTTCCGCGGTCGTGCGGTCGACAACATCATCATCGGCAACACCGTGCTGTTCGGCGCAATTTCCGGCGAAGCCTTCTTCAACGGCGTCGCGGGCGAACGTTTCGCAGTCCGTAACTCCGGTGCTGTCACGGTCGTGGAAGGCACTGGCGACCATGGTTGCGAATACATGACCGGCGGTACCGTGGTCGTGCTGGGCAACACCGGCCGCAACTTCGCGGCGGGCATGTCGGGCGGCATCGCATACGTGTACGACGAAGACGGCTCGTTTGCTGCGAAGGCCAATATGGCGATGGTCGCGCTGGAGCCGGTGCTGGCCAGTTCGGAGCAGGAATCGACGATGCCGAAGTCCGGCTGGCACAGCCTGACCCGTGGCGGCGAGCGCCAGACCGATGAGGCCATCCTCAAGGGCCTGATCGAGCGCCACTTCAAGCACACCGGCAGCACGCGCGCACGCACCCTGCTGGATGACTGGAGCACCGCTCGCACGAAGTTCGTGAAGGTGTTCCCGACCGAGTACAAGCGTGCACTGGGCGAGATGTTTGCCGCCGCAGGCAAGGGCAAGGAAAAGGTCTCGGCGTAATCGCCGTGGCCTGTGCAAGACAGAGAAAGAAAAGAGAACAACATGGGTAAAGTTACCGGTTTCCTCGAATACCAGCGCCTGCAGGAGGCGAGCGAAGCGCCACAGGCGCGCCTGAAGCATTACAAGGAGTTCCAGCTCCACCTGTCCGATGCCGACGCCAAGGTGCAGGGCGCGCGCTGCATGGATTGCGGCATCCCGTTCTGCAACAACGGCTGCCCGGTCAACAACATCATCCCGGACTGGAATGATCTGGTCTACAACGCGAACTATCGCGAAGCGCTCGACGTGCTGCACTCGACGAATAACTTCCCGGAGTTCACCGGTCGCATCTGTCCTGCACCGTGCGAGGCGGCCTGCACGCTGGGCATCAACAGCGACCCGGTCGGTATCAAGTCGATCGAGCACTTCATCATCGACAAGGGCTGGGAGAACGGCTGGGTGGTGCCGCAACCGGCAGCTGCCAGGACGGGCAAAAAGGTCGCCATCGTTGGCGCCGGCCCGGCCGGTATGGCCGCGGCACAGCAGCTTGCGCGTGTTGGTCATGACGTAACCGTGTTCGAGAAGAATGACCGTGTCGGTGGCCTGCTGCGTTACGGTATTCCCGACTTCAAGATGGAAAAGTCGCACATCGATCGCCGCGTCGAACAGATGCAGGCCGAGGGCGTGAAATTCCGCACCGGCGTTTTGGTCGGCAAGGACTTCCCGAAGGGCATCATGAACCTGGCGAAAGAAACCGTGTCGCCGGAACAGCTGCAGAAAGAATTCGATGCCGTCGTCATCACTGGCGGCGCAGAGACTCCGCGTGACCTGCCGGTGCCTGGTCGCGAGCTCGATGGCGTGCATTTCGCGATGGAGTTCCTGCCGCAGCAGAACCGCGTGAACGCCGGCGACAAGCTGAAAGACCAGATCATGGCCACTGGCAAGCATGTGGTCGTGATCGGCGGTGGCGACACCGGTTCCGACTGCGTCGGCACGTCGAACCGCCATGGCGCTGCATCGGTGACCCAGTTCGAACTGATGCCGATGCCGCCTGAGCACGAGAACAAGCCGCTGGTGTGGCCGTACTGGCCGACCAAGCTGCGCACGTCGTCGTCGCACGAAGAAGGCTGCGATCGTGACTGGGCTGTCGCCACCAAGCGCCTCGAAGGCAAGAATGGCAAGGTCGAGAAGCTGATCGCTGCACGCGTCGAGTGGAAGGACGGCAAGATGAGCGAAGTGCCGGGTTCCGAATTCGAGCTGAAGGCCGACCTGGTGCTGCTGGCGATGGGCTTCACCGCGCCGGTCAACTCGGTGCTGGATGCATTCGGCGTCGAGAAGGATGCGCGCGGCAATGCGAAAGCGACCACCGACGGCGAAGGCTGCTATGCGACCTCGGTGCCGAAAGTGTTCGCGGCGGGCGACATGCGTCGTGGCCAGTCGCTGGTGGTGTGGGCGATACGCGAGGGCCGTCAGTGCGCCCGTGCTGTCGATGAATTCCTGATGGGTTCGTCGGTGCTGCCGCGCTGATCAATCAACGCCGTAAGCCGTAGCAGACAGGCCCGGGTCTCCCGGGCCTTTTTCTTGGCACCGGGCGACGTCGTATCAGGGAGTGCGCCAGACGGCGGCATCGAATTGCATCGATTCGGCATCGCGTCGCAAAGTCACTTCATCGCGTGTGACAGCGAGGTACCAGGTTTGTCGTTCGGGATGCGGTTTTGCTTTCGCAAATCCCGTTGGCGTCAGCAATGCAATGCACCACGCCGGTTGCGGGTCGCGCACTGATCGATAGAGAATCCCGCCCGTAGTCGCATCGCGCGCGACGCGTGCAAATGCCTGGGTAGGCAGATAATCGCTCCGATGTCGCCACAGTGCCGTATCGACATCGAACGGCGGTCGCTGCAAGTCCACCAAATGGCAGGCGACCTCGGCGCGGAAGGCGGTATGTGCTATCGGCTCGATGCGCTCAAGGTCGATCGCGTCACGCAGGAATTTCCAGCGCCAGTAACCAAGCTCCGCGCCGGCGGTCCGAACCGACTCTGCGCCGTAGAACACGCCGGGATCGGTCTCTGCGCGAAAGCGCGACCCGCCATGCAGCGGCTTGTAGCGAAAGGGTGTGGCCAGCAAATAGTCGAGGCCGGTGGTGCGACCGGCTGCGGCCGGCTTGCTGGATTCGAGCAGCGACTCGAGCACGTCTTGCTCGGCGCGGTTGTCGACCAGCTTCATCGTCGCGGCGATGTGCTGTGACTCCACCATCCGCCACACCTGGCCCTGCCAGGCAAAGGCCTCAGACGAGACCGCGTGAGGCGTCCAGGTAGTGAACGACACGTACCAATCCTTCCGTCTGATGAATCAGGTCGATCGGGCGGCCGTTCAGCCCGAGGTTCTCGCTGCGCAGCCATTGGCGCGCGGTGTGCTCATTGCCGACGATGGAGTCGAGCGAACGGAAAGCGCGCAGGAACAGCAACGCAAACTCCCATTCCTTGCGGCGTTGGTCCAGCAGGTAGTCGCCGTTGTAGATACGGGTGACGGTGGCAGGGCTGACCCCGAGGATTCTCGCCAGCAGCGCGCGCGAAATGTCCAGCCGCTCGGCAGCCCGAGCAACAGCCTTGGTCAGCACTGCCGACGGATCTGGCTGGCTGGCGCGAGTATGGGTGGATGCAAGCATGGCAGCCTCCTTTGCTGAAGAAAGAATAGCACCTATTTATTTCTACAGGAAGCGAATTCCAGAGTCACCCGACGTCTTCCAACAGGGCTATTTCCTCAGTACAACCCACCCCTGCATGAAGCCCGCGCTTGCTACGGCTTGTTGAATTGAAAATCCGCGCCGAAGCGATTGCCTGCCTTGCACTACAATAGGCGCCTTTCCCCTCGCGTATCACTGTGACCCCTCTCGTCGACATTCGCGACCTGCATTTCGGCTACAACGACAGGCCCATCCTGTCGGGGTTGACCATGCAATTCCCGCGCGGGAAAGTGATCGCGGTGATGGGCGGCTCTGGCTCCGGCAAGACCACCGTGTTGCGGCTGATCGGCGGCCAGATCCGTGCGCAATCGGGCAGCGTCAAAGTCGATGGCAAGGAGGTCGGCGCACTCGACACCGCGGGTTTGTATGCAATGCGGCGCCGTATGGGCATGCTGTTTCAGCATGGCGCCTTGTTCACCGACCTGACCGTGTTCGACAATGTCGCGTTCCCGTTGCGCGAGAACACCGACCTGCCGGAATCGATGATCCGTGACCTGGTGCTGATGAAGCTGCATGCGGTCGGCCTGTCGAACGCAGCGTGGCTGAAGCCGGCAGAGGTGTCCGGCGGCATGGCACGTCGTGTTGCGCTGGCGCGTGCGATAGCCCTCGACCCCGAGCTGATCATGTATGACGAACCCTTTGCAGGTCTGGACCCGATCTCGATGGGGGTGACCGCGAACCTGATCCGCCATCTGAATGACGCACTGGGGTCGACCTCGATCCTGGTGTCGCACGATGTGCATGAGTCGTTCAGCATCGCTGACCATGTGTACTTCCTGTCCCAGGGCCGTATCGTCGCCCATGGCACCCCCGCGCAGATGAGGGAATCAGACGATCCGTATGTGAAGCAGTTTGTGCACGCGCAGGCAGATGGTCCCGTGCCTTTCCATTACCCGGGACGCTCGATTGCCGAGCAGCTGGGCATGAAGGACGCTGCGTGATGGTGGATGTGCTCGCATCTATCGGTGCCAGCGTGCGTGGCTTGCTGGCCAATCTCGGTCTGGCAACCCGCACCTTCCTTGCGATGTTGCATGCGTCCGGTGGTTTGCTGAAGCGGCCGCGGCTGGTGACGGACCAGGTGCATTTCATCGGCAACTATTCGCTGGTCATCATCGCGGTATCGGGCCTGTTCGTCGGTTTCGTGCTGGGACTGCAGGGCTATTACACGCTGAACAAGTACGGCTCCGAGCAGGCGCTGGGTTTGCTGGTGGCGTTGTCGCTGACACGCGAGCTGGGGCCGGTCGTCACCGCGTTGCTGTTCGCCGGTCGCGCCGGCACCTCGCTGACGGCCGAGATCGGCCTGATGAAGGCGGGTGAGCAGCTGGCCGCCATGGAAATGATGGCCGTCGATCCACTGAAGCGGGTGCTGGCGCCGCGTTTCTGGGCCGGCGTGATCGCGATGCCGGTATTGGCCGGTATTTTCAGCGCTGTCGGTGTGCTGGGCGGCTATATTGTCGGTGTGAAGCTGATCGGCGTCGACGAAGGCGCGTTCTGGTCGCAGATGCAGGGCGGCGTCGATATCTGGGCCGACGTCGGCAATGGCGTGATCAAGAGCGTGGTGTTCGGCGTGGCAGTCAGCTTCATTGCGCTGTACCAGGGTTTCCAGTCAGCGCCGACGCCCGAGGGCGTCGCCCGCGCGACGACGCGCACCGTGGTGATGGGCTCGCTGATGGTGCTGTGGCTGGACTTCCTGCTGACCGCACTGATGTTTTCATAGGTAAGGATACGCATGCAACGCAAATCCCTCGATGTGTGGGTCGGTCTGTTCGTGCTGCTGGGCGCGATCGCGATCATGTTCCTCGCGCTCAAGGTCGGCAACATGAGTTCGCTGAGCTTCGGTCCCAGCTACACGCTGGTCGCGCGCTTCGACAATATTGGCGGCCTCAAGCCGCGCGCGCCGGTCAAGAGCGCCGGCGTGGTGGTCGGTCGCGTCGAGTCCATCGGTTTTGACGACAAGAGCTTTCAGGCCAAGGTCGTGCTGCGCATGGAGGGCGGCTATCACTTCCCGAAGGACAGTTCGGCCAAGATCCTGACCGCCGGCTTGCTCGGCGAGCAGTACATCGGACTCGAGCCGGGCGGTGACGACAAGAACCTGTCCGAGGGCGACCGCATCAAGAGCACGCAGTCGGCGATCGTGCTCGAAAACCTGATCAGCCAGTTCTTGTTCAGCAAGGCCGCCGAGGCCAGCGGCGAGGAGAAGAAATGAATACCGTCCCGGCCTTGGGTCGCCTGTGGGTCCTGATGTTCGCGCTATTGATGTCGGCCTGCGCGAGCACGCAGACGGCGTCTTCCGATCCGCGCGACCCGTTCGAGAACTACAACCGCTCGATGTTCCGCTTCAATACCTCGCTCGACGAGAATGTGATCAAGCCAGTCGCGAGCGGCTATGCGGACTACGTTCCTTCGTTCATCCGTACCGCGGTCGGCAATTTCTTCGGCAACCTCGGTGATGTCTGGACTGCGCTGAACAACTACCTGCAAGGCAAGGTTCGTGACGGTACCAGCGATGTCGGTCGCGTCGCGCTGAATTCGACCTTTGGTCTGCTGGGGGTGATCGATGTCGCGACGACGATGGGCTTGCCCAAGCATGATGAAGACTTCGGCCAGACCCTCGGCGTCTGGGGCGTGAAGTCCGGTCCCTATCTGGTGCTGCCTTTTTTTGGGGCCAGCACCGTGCGAGATGGTGTGGCCAAGCCCGTCGATTTGCTCTATGGCGACGCGCTGAACTACGTCGGCAGCCAGCGCTTCGAAAACACGTCCCGCGTGTTGCGCGTCATTGATGACCGCGCCGCCTTCCTTGGTTCGAGCTCGCTGATGGAAAGCGCCGCGCTCGACCCCTATCAGTTCTATCGCGACGCCTACCTCCAGCGGCGTGAGGCGCGCGTGCGCGACGGCCGCAGCGAGCGCGACTGACGGCAGCCACCTGGCCATCACCCGCCATCCGCTGGCGCGATCCCGAGATGTAAGAAATTCCGGCGCGCTGGCAGGCTCAGCACGCATTGGTTATCATCGCCCCAAGACGCCGGCAAAAAAGTTGCCTGCAAGAATTTATCCAAACGAGTACCCCATGAGCTTTATCCGCACGCTGCTGATTACCCTGACCATCGCGTTGCTGCCTGTCGGCGTCAGCGCGCAGGAGGCGCCGGATGCGCTGGTCAAGCGCGTCAGCGAGGAAATCCTCGAGATCGCCCGCAACGATCAGCAGATCAAGGCCGGCAACCAGCAGCGCATCATGGAGGTGGTGCAAGCCAAGATTCTGCCGTACGTGAACTTCCAGCGCATGACCGCGATGGCAGCCGGCCGCTTCTGGCGCGAGGCCACGCCCGAGCAGCAGGCGCAGCTGACCAATGAATTCAAGACCCTGCTGATCTACACCTACTCGGGCGCCATCTCCCAGGTGCGCAACCAGAAGCTGGAATTCAAGCCTTTGCGCGCAGCGCCCGACGACACCGAGGTCGAGGTGCGTTCCAGCGTCGTCCAGCCGCGCGGCGAGCCGATACAGCTGAATTACCGCCTCGAGAAGACGCCGAACAGCTGGAAGATCTATGACGTGAACATCCTCGGCGCCTGGCTGGTCGAGACCTACAAGGGCAGCTTCGCGGCCGAGATCGGCAAGGGCGGCATCGACGGCCTGATCAAGACGCTGGCCGAGCGCAACAAGCGGCTGGCTGCCAATCCACCGGCGCCGCCGAAGTCAGGCAAGTGAGCCCATGGCCTTCTCGCCGACCGTCCTGACGTTTGCCGAAGCCGCCGACGTGCTGCAGTCCGGCCTGCAGGCCATTGCCGGTGGCGAGACCGAGATCGACTTGCAGCACCTGCAGCGCTTCGATTCCACTGCCGTCGCTGCCTTGCTGGCCTGGCACCGGCAAGCGATCGCGCAGGGCCGCCCGCTGCGGGTAGCCAATCTGCCGCAGGGGCTGGAGAGCCTGGCGCGGGTCTACGGCGTCGCGCCGCTCATTCCGCACTGAACGCGGTTTTGCCGCTTGCCGGCAGTGCCGTGCTTCGCGGCAAATCCCCTATAATCAAGGACTTTGCGCCGGCCTTTGGCGCTCCCGCCGCTTTTGCCCACGATGGCCGCCATCCACATCGACAATGTCAAGAAACGCTTCGGCTCCCTGCAGGCGCTGGGCGGGGTCTCGCTCGAGATCGCCGAGGGTGAGTTCTTCGGCCTGCTCGGCCCGAACGGTGCCGGCAAGACCACGCTGATTTCCATCATCGCCGGTCTCGCGCATGCCGATGAGGGTAGCGTCAGCATTCACGGGCATGATGTCGTGCGCAATTTCCGCGACGCACGCAGCCGTCTGGGTGTCGTGCCGCAGGAGCTGGTGTTCGATCCCTTCTTCACGGTGCGCGAGACGCTGCGCATGCAGTCGGGCTATTTCGGCATCAGCAACAACGATGACTGGATCGACGAGGTGATGCACAACCTCGATCTGACCGGCAAGGCCGATACCAACATGCGCCGGCTGTCAGGTGGCATGAAGCGCCGCGTGCTGGTCGCGCAGGCGCTGGTGCACAAGCCACCGGTCATCATGCTTGACGAGCCGACCGCCGGCGTCGATGTCGAACTGCGCCAGACGCTGTGGAATTTCATCGGTCGCCTGAATCGCGAAGGCCACACCGTCGTGCTGACCACGCATTACCTGGAAGAGGCGCAGGCCTTGTGCAACCGTATTGCGATGCTCAAATCCGGCAAGGTGGTCGCGCTTGATTCGACCGCCGCGCTGATCCGTCGCATCTCCGGCTCGCAGCTGGTCGTCAAGCTGGCCAGTGGTCGCCTGCCCGAATCGCTGCATGGGCTGGTGTCGCATCCGGAAGAACTCGCCGGTGGTCACCAGTACACGCTGCGCGTGACCCACCACAATGAAGTCGAGAACATCCTCGCGACGCTGCGCCAGTCGGGCGCGACGCTGGATGACTTGCAGCTGCATCAGGCCGACCTTGAGGATGTGTTCATCCAGATCATGGGAGGCGAGAAATGACCGGCTTCCGTACTTTGCTGTACAAGGAACTGCTGCGCTTCTGGAAAGTCGCGACGCAGACACTGACCGCGCCCATTGTGACGGCGATGCTGTACTTGCTGATTTTTGGCCACGTGCTCGAAGCGCATGTGCAAGTGTTCCCCGGCGTGTCCTACACCGCCTTTCTGGTGCCGGGGCTGGTGATGATGAGTGTGCTGCAGAATTCGTTCGCGAACTCGTCGTCGTCGCTGATCCAGTCGAAGATCACCGGCAATCTCGTGTTCGTGCTGCTGACACCGCTGTCGCACTGGGAAATGTTCAGCGCCTATGTGGTCGCCGCGATGATCCGCGGCCTGATGGTCGGCATGGGCGTGCTCGTGATCACGATCTGGTTCGCGAAACTGTCCTTCGTTGCGCCGCTGTGGGCGTTCGTGTTCGCGCTGCTTGGCTCGGCCATTCTGGGAACCATGGGTCTTCTGGCCGGCATCTGGGCAGAAAAATTCGACCAGCTGGCGGCATTCCAGAATTTCCTGATCGTACCGGCGACCTTCCTCGCCGGCGTGTTTTACTCAGTGCATTCATTGCCGCCATTCTGGCTGGGCGTGTCGCACATGAATCCGTTCTTCTACATGATCGATGGTTTCCGCTACGGCTTCTTCGGGCATTCCGATGTCGAGCCGCAGGTCAGCCTGGCGATCGTGACCGTGTTCTTCGTCGTGCTGGCCGGCATCGCCGTGCGCCTGCTCAAGAGCGGCTACAAACTGCGCAACTGAGTGCGCTGCGCTGGCTCGTCACCGTTGAACGAAATTTTTTTGCAAAGGCCCAACCGTGCTACCCACACCTGATTTGATCAAGACCTATATCGCTTCCGGACTGGAATGCACTCATCTCGAAGTCGAGGGCGACGGCCAGCACTTTCAGGCGCTGATCGTATCGCCCGCCTTTGCGGGCAAGCGCCTGATTCAGCGCCATCAGCTGGTGTATGCGGCGCTGGGCGACCGGATGAAGGCAGAGATCCACGCGCTGTCGATGAAGACCCTGACGCCGGAAGAGTTCCAGGCCTGATGGACAAGCTCCTTATCCGAGGTGGCAAGCGCCTCTCTGGCGAGATCGTCATTTCCGGCGCGAAGAACGCCGCGCTGCCCATCCTGTGCGCCGGCCTGCTGACGGCCGACACGCTGACGCTGTCCAACGTCCCCAAATTGCAGGACGTCGCGACGATGAAAAAGCTGCTCGCGCAGATGGGGCTGGGCATCACCGAGCAAGATGGCGTGCTCGCGCTCAATGGTGCCGGCGTCGACAAGCCCGAGGCGCCGTACGAGATGGTCAAGACCATGCGTGCGTCCATCCTCGTGCTGGGTCCGCTGCTGGCGCGCTTCGGCGAGGCCAAGGTATCACTGCCCGGTGGCTGCGCGATCGGCTCGCGCCCGGTCGACCAGCACATCAAGGGCCTGCAGGCGATGGGCGCCGAGATCCGCATCGAGGGCGGCTACATCCATGCGAAGGCCAAGAAGCTCAAGGGCGCGCGCATCGTGACCGACATGATCACCGTGACCGGCACCGAGAACCTGCTGATGGCCGCCACGCTGGCCGATGGCGACACCGTGCTCGACAATGCGGCGCGCGAGCCGGAGGTGACGGATCTGGCCAACCTGCTGGTCGCGATGGGCGCAAAGATCGACGGCATCGGCAGCGACAAGCTGAAGGTCACCGGTGTGCCGTCGCTGCATGGCGCTTCGCACAGCGTGATCGCGGACCGCATCGAGACCGGCACCTTCCTGTGCGCAGTGGCGGCGGCCGGCGGCGACGTGGTGCTGAAGAACACCCGCGCCGACTTGCTGGAGGCAGTCATCGAGAAGCTGCGCGAGGCCGGTGCTATCCTGACCACCGGCGCCGACTGGATCCGCGTGCAGATGTCAGGCCGGCCGAAGGCGGTCAGCTTCCGTACAACCGAGTATCCGGGCTTCCCGACCGACATGCAGGCGCAGGTAATGGCGCTCGACTGCCTCGCCGATGGCAGCAGTCGCGTGACCGAGACCATTTTCGAGAATCGCTACATGCATGTGCAGGAACTCAATCGCCTGGGTGCATCGATCGAGATCGACGGCCACACCGCGATCGTGCATGGTGTGCCCAGACTGGTTGGTGCGCCGGTGATGGCCACTGACCTGCGCGCATCGGCGTCGCTGGTGATCGCCGGCCTCGCGGCTGAGGGCGAGACCTTGGTCGATCGCATCTACCACCTCGATCGCGGCTATGACCGGATGGAAGTGAAGCTGTCGGCCGTGGGTGCCGACATCGAACGACTGAAGTAAAACAAGAAAGTGAAGCAGCAACCATGACCCAGACTTTGACGCTGGCGCTATCCAAGGGACGCATCTTCGAAGAGACGCTGCCGCTGCTGCAGGCGGCCGGCGTCGTGGTAACCGAAGACCCGGACAAGTCGCGCAAGCTGATTCTGCCGACCAGCGATGCGGCGGTCCGAGTCGTGATCGTGCGCGCGTCCGATGTGCCGACCTATGTGCAATACGGCGCCGCTGATTTCGGCGTGGCCGGCAAGGACGTGCTGCTCGAGCATGGCGGCGAGGGCCTGTACCAGCCGATCGACCTGAACATCGCGAAGTGCCGCATGTCGGTCGCGGTGCATGCCGGATTTGATTATGCGAGTGCGGTGCGCCAAGGTGCGCGGCTGCGCGTCGCGACCAAGTACGTGAATGTCGCGCGCGAGCATTTCGCGGCCAAGGGCGTGCATGTGGACCTGATCAAGCTGTACGGCTCGATGGAGCTGGGTCCGCTGGTCGGCCTGTCGGACGCTATCGTCGATCTGGTGTCGACCGGCAGCACGCTGAAGGCCAACAACCTGGTCGAAGTGGAGCACATCATGGACATCTCGTCGCGGCTG
>JACCDH010193547.1_pt1 | contig 14567 bp, 11 predicted proteins | sample 7442481 | NCBI WGS metagenome assembly JACCDH01 (sample SAMN15323433, study PRJNA562643) | freshwater metagenome | isolation source: river surface water | place: USA:Blue River Watershed | collected 2017-08-15
AAATGGTAGTATCACTTTCAACAACTTGCAATCCTAATACAAGCTTTACCTGGCAAAAATTACAAGGCAGTTCCTGGAACAATTTGCCTAATGCTTCATCCTCAACTTACCAACCCGCATCACCGAGTGCAGGTACTTACCGTGCTATCTATACTCAGAATGATTGTAATATAGCAGATACAAGCAGGTCGTTTAACGTTACGTTAAGGCCATCACCAAAGCCTAATCTTGGTCGAGATACAACCATTGAACAAAAAGCCACATTAACACTCAATGCAGGCAACTATAGCACTTACCAGTGGCAGGATAATTCAGCTTCAAACACCTTTAAGGTGATTGGGAATGACCAGGGCATTGGCAAGAAAACCTATTGGGTAAAAGTGGGTGCAAGTAATGGTTGCTCAGGTACAGATAGCATCACTATTGCAGTCACCTGGAACAGTGCAGTACAAACGCTCTACAACCAAGGCTGGAACATTTACCCTAACCCAAGCAAAGACATCATCCACATCACTAACAAAGACAATCAATCTTTTAAATGGATGGTTTACAATGCCAGCGGTCAGGAGGTTTTAAGAGGCAACGAGTCAGAAAGCATTAATCTAGCAAATGTTCCTTCAGGGGTGTATATGCTAAGAATTCAGTCCAAAGATTTGGATCAGACAGTAAGGGTAAGAAAAGTAGAGAATTGATTTGCTTGAGATGTTTGTTATTAATAGCTCTATAAAATCACATTTTAATTCCTCACGCTCACCCCTACGGGGCTCGCGGATTCATTGTGTACGATCACCCAGCCCTCGATTTTTTTTCACTTTTTCGCCAAGGCTGCGAAGTGTACAAAAAAAATCTCAAGCTGGGCTACTGGCCTCCGGGTCACTACGCTGTAGCTCCAGAGTGGGGTGAAATTGGGCAATACATAAAATATCACACTATGTAATGTATAATTTCTTTGGTGTCAACATAGATTATCATAGAAATTTTTTCGATTTGCTTAAATATGGAATAAGACTTTGAGCCCCTTTAGGGGTGGTCCGAAGGCCAGTAGCCCAGGTTGAGAAATTTTCGCAGAAAATTTTGAGGCCTGGGTAAATGTCACCACGTAAATGGGTGCCCCGCCAGCATAAATCAGGCGGACACAGCCCGTAGGTGGTGACCAGTTATCAATCATTTCGAGGCTTCAGTAAATCAAATTTATGTATGTCTCTCGACTGGTAGGATGTTTCTATATCAATGTTTTTATCATAGTTGTTTAAATCGATGTGCTCGACTTTCACCTTTTTAAAGTTCTTTACCGGCTTCTTCAATTTACAGTCGCATACATACAAGCTAAAAGTATCATGTGAAACTTTGTAATATAACACATCCGAATAAATGGTATAACACATCGAGGTATCTTTTATACTGTTAGAATCCTCAGAAATCCTTATTCTCTGATGGTCGCCAAGTAGGCCAGAAGCCTCGCCTTCTATGGATAAATAATTATTTCCGACATCTATAACCTGCCTTTTGCTTCTGCTCCCTATCACCTCCTCTAAGTTTCCTAATTTTCTGTTAAAATTCAAGCTTAAATACACCAATACTCCCAAAAGCATTGCCAACACACAAGCAATTAATATCAGCCCTTTATTTGATGTTTTCATCATAGAATTTGTGACGAAACTAATACCCCTCCCTCCCAACAAAAAAGGCGCTCCCGACCAGAGCGCCTTTTTATTAGTTAAATGTAATTCGTTGATTGCAATAATTTAGAAATTACCCCTTAAGGTCATTACCACATTTCTGCCAGGTGCGCTGGTGCCGCTGGAGAAGGTTCTGTAATGCTGGTCCAAAATGTTCTCTACCGCTAACTGAACCTGTAATAATTTGTTGATCTGGTAAAAACCTCTCACATTGATGGTATACCAGGCTGGTGAAAATCCTTTTACCGGATCGGCTGAATAAATCTGATTATCCTCGCCTATTAGGTTGTAATCTGCAGATTTCTTGGCACCGTTGAAAATTGAAAACGCTTCGGCTTTCCATTTTCTGGATTTATAAACAAGTCCTACCCTGCCATACACCGGCGAGATATGATCCAATGGATAATCTACAGAATCTGTATTGATTCTGCCATAGGTATAATTAATAGTACCGCTAAAACTCAACTTCTTGCTGACATCGTAATTGATGCCTGCAAAATAACCATAGATATAAGCACTTTGTGCATTCTGGGTCGAATAAATGGTACTCAAAACCCCATTATAAGTCATGGTATCTTTGCCATTTAACTGCGCTCTGCCCAAGGTTAAAGCATTGGTGAAAGAGGTGTAATATCCATTGACTTCTACCTGTAATTTCTTCTTAAAGGTTTTACTTACAGTTACATCAATTGTGGTGGTTTGTTCGGGTTTCACATAAGCATTTGGAATAATAATTCTACCGCCTACACTTTCAAACACTTTGGCCATATCGTCTACGTTAGCTGCTCTGAAACCGGAGGCAATATTACCGGCAATGCGCAACTCTTTTTTACCCAGATACACCAATCCTATACTTCCGCTGGTATTCTGATTGCGTTGCTCTATGCTGTTGTTTAAGAATGGGAAAAATGTTTTGTCATTAAACAAAGATTTCAGATAAATACTGGTAAAACGTATGCCTGAGTTCAAGATAAATCTCGGAGAGAAATAAGTGTTCTGCGTTAAATATATTGCCGAACTCCTCATTACCGATCCACCATCCGGGTATCTGGTACTTTGTGGCGTAATGGCTCCGGTTTTAACATTCTCTCTGCTGGCAGTTGATTGCACATCATTGTCCATTATCTCGGCCCCGTAACGCAACTCTGTTTTCTTACTGATTTCTTTTTGAAAATCTGCATTTAAAGTCAGTACTTTTACATGTTCGTTTCGGTGACTTAAATTAGAACTACCAAAGCCTCTGTTATGTCTGCTTTCTTTGATGTCCTGATAGGCTGCAATAACATTGAGATTATCAAAGGCATCGGTCTTTTTGGTAACAGACAATTTGTAAGAGACAAGGGTTCTGGTTTGCGGACCGTAGTACCATTGCGCCTGACTTGGTTTACCGTTACTGGCAAGTTCTGTTAAACGATCGTAACGCGGAAAATCGGTCGTATTAGAGTGTTGTAAATTCAGTAAATGTGTGATGTGTGCGTTTTGTTTGAACAGTACTTTTTGCATCAAGTCCCATTGCCTGTAACCACTCGGAATTTGTTTAAACGAGTCGGGATTCATGACCATACTATCGACATTGCCAAAACGCTGCGCATAAAACGGACGTCTTCCCCACGACTCATAGCCTTTGGTCCCTCTTTTACCGATGGTCAAATCATCAAAATCGCTGATGGTTAAAGAACTTAAAAATGCTATTTTCTTGAACCCAATATTAAAATCAAAATGACTGGTTTTTTCGTTCATGGCAGTACCAAAACGGCTAAACGCCATTCCTTTAATCAACTGCTTACCATCATTTGACAACAAAGGATTTTTGGTGTAAAAATGGATAACACCACCTAAAGCATCCGACCCGTAAACAGTAGAACCAGGACCGAACAACATCTCGGTTTTTTCGAGCATGTTGTTATCTACGCTGAGCACGTTTTGGAGGTGACCGCCACGGTAAATCGCGTTGTTCATTCTGACGCCATCCACCACCATTAGTACTTTATTGGCTTCGAAGCCACGCATGGTGATACTACCACCGGCTACCTGACTTTTCTGAACAAAGGCTCTACCACTTTGCTGAATCAACTCGGCCGTAGTTGGTTGGTTTAAAAACTGCATGTCTTTTTTGTTTAGCACTGCCACCTGTTGGGAAACATCTTCCATTTTCTCTTCGAATCTGGAAGCCGATACAACAGCCCCTGCAAAGTCGTTAGACTTCTCGGTTAAGAAAAAAGTATAGTCTATTGATTTCAAGGTATTGTTATCTATAGACATGGAATCAGAGAAATAGCCTGGTTTTGTGAATTTCAGCCAGGCAATATCACCAATGTTTAAGACTAGCTGACCATTTGAATTTGTTGTACCTTTTAATGCATGTGTTCCGGAAAGTGTACTTTTGGAATATGCCGTAATCGTAACGCCTTCCAATGGTTGCAAACTCGATTTATCTTTGACTGTAATAGTCTGTGCACTGAGGCATACAGCCTGAAGTGCTATTAATAATATTAAAATTTTTTTCATATATAAGTTGTGAGTCAACGGTGTATCGCCGACAAATAAATTGGGATAAAATTGTTAGTCCGAACCCTTAGGTTCGTGAATTTAGAAGGGCCTGTTCTACACTACAGACAGTTATTCAAATACTGGCAATATTATCTGGCGGTCTGAACAGAGAAAGCGTCAACTGATATTGATAAAAATTATTCCACTCAGGAAATGGAATTTCTATTAGAGGGCAACTGAAAGATGATATGAGAAGAGGGCCTTGACATATCTGATTATATTTCTTAAAAACATCCGTAAAACTGTTTTGGTCAGCTTGATGTTTATCCAGCTTCTTATAGAGATCTTGTTCTTTAATGTCATTGATACACCAGAAAATTGATTCGCCATTTTTCTCTTGAATTCGCACCACGTCATATTTACCATCTCCGAGAAAAAACTCTTTTGAATGCACCCATGAAGCGTCCTTTAATTGTTGAGATGAGAAACAGACTAAGTCTTTGTTATGTTTCCCTGCCTTCAATTGCCGTTTCATTTCTTTTTTAACCAAGCGCTTATGCTCTTTGATTTTGATGACAGTGTGCATAGCCACGAATCCGGACTGCAACAAGACCGCGAGAACAAACAAGGCTATGACGAGATGTTTAAACACAAAAAGAAAGGGCAAATATACATTTTAAATTGATAAATATTCCCGACCTTTGCGCTTTAACACAACCGTATGGACAACCCTGAGATTATTGAAATTATTGGCGCTGCAGAACACAACCTGAAGCAAGTCGATCTAAGTTTCCCGCGCAATCAACTGGTGGTTTTCACTGGTTTAAGCGGCAGTGGTAAATCCAGCTTGGCATTCGATACCATTTTTGCCGAAGGTCAGAGACGCTATCTTGAAACTTTTTCTGCTTATGCCCGCCAGTTCATTGGCGACATGAAGCGTCCACAGGTAGATAAGATCAATGGCTTATCTCCGGTTATCAGTATTGAACAAAAAACGGTGAGCCGCAATCCACGCTCTACTGTTGGTACCATCACCGAGGTATACGACTTTTTACGATTGTTATTCGCCAGAGCGGCCGATGCATACAGTCACCTTTCTGGCAAGAAAATGGTGCGTTATAGCGAAGCTCAAATTCTGCAACTCATCAACGAACAATTCAGTCTCAAAAAAATCACTGTACTGGCACCTATCGTCAAAGGCAGAAAAGGCCATTACCGCGAACTGTTCGAACAAGTGCGCAAACAGGGTTACAGAAAAGTGCGTGTAGATGGTGAGATCATGGAGATTGAAACCGGCATGCAGCTCGACCGATACAAAATCCACGATGTGGACGTGGTCATCGATCGTATAGAACCGAGCGACGCCAACAAAACCCGCATCAGCGACAGCATCAAAACAGCCTTCAAAATTGGCAAAGGTACTTTGTCTATCATGGACAACGCCGACTCAAAAGTATATTTCTTTTCGATGTTTTTGATGGATCCTGAGACAGGCCTTAGTTACGACGAACCGCAACCCAATACCTTCTCGTTTAACAGTCCCTATGGTGCATGCCCTAATTGCAATGGCTTGGGAATTGTGAGCGAGATTGCCGTTGAAAGCATCATTCCTGACAGAAGCAAGAGCATCAACAAAGGTGGCATCGTGCCTATTGGCGAATTGAGAGAAAATTTCACCTTCGCACAGCTCAGAGGGCTTGCTAAAAAATTCAAATTCAGTTTAGCCGATCCACTCGACAAACTGAGCGATGAGATCATCGACATTATTCTGCATGGCACCGATGAAGCCTTTCCTGTTACCTACACCAATTACGAGTTAAAAACTCAAACCATAGATACCGTCTTCAGAGGTATTATTCCTATCATCGAAGAGCAATATTACGAAGGCAAAAGCGAATCGTTGAGCAAATGGGCTGAAGAGTTCATGCACAGCAAAGAATGTCCTGTTTGTAATGGCGCGCGACTGAAGCAAGAGGCCCTTAATTTTAAGATTGATAATTTCAACATTGCCCAATTGTCTAATATGTCTATCAGCGAACTGAGTACCTGGTTAAAAACTTTGGACAACAAGTTGCAAGACCGTCAAAAAATCATCGCTGCAGAGATCATCAAAGAAATCAGCACCAGAGTTGGATTCTTGTGCAATGTGGGTCTTGATTACCTCACCTTAAACAGTCCCTCTAACACCCTCAGCGGTGGTGAGGCTCAGCGTATTCGATTAGCCACACAGATTGGTTCTCAATTGGTGAATGTGTTGTATATCCTCGACGAACCAAGCATAGGCTTGCATCAAAGAGACAACGAAAAATTGATTGCTTCATTAAAAGACTTGCGCGACTTAGGCAACAGTGTCATTGTTGTGGAGCACGACAAGGACATGATAGAGCAAAGTGATTATATCATCGATATCGGTCCGAGAGCCGGTATACACGGCGGTAGAATTACGGCGCATGGCACCTACGAGGAATTTATTAAACAAGACTCATTAACGGCCCAATACATCAACGGTAAAAAATCGATAGAAGTACCCGCCAAACGCCGCAAAATCGGCAAAGAGAAATTGGTATTGAAAGGCTGTACTGGCCATAATTTAAAGGATGTGAGCATAGAGATTCCTTTGGGCAATTTTGTTGTTATCAGTGGGGTATCCGGAAGCGGTAAATCTTCTTTGATCAACGAGACCCTCTACCCTATTTTGGCTAAGCATGTATACAACAGCAAATACCAATGTTTGCCGTATAAGAGTGTCAGCGGACTGGAGCATATAGACAAAGTAATTCGGATCGACCAGGCGCCGATTGGCCGAACACCCCGCAGCAATCCTGCCACCTATACAGGCGTTTTCAGCGATATCAGAAACCTGTTTGCCATGTTGCCTGAAGCTAAAATCAGAGGTTACAAGCCTGGCAGATTTTCATTCAATGTCAGTGGTGGCAGATGCGAGACCTGCAAAGGCGGTGGCTATAAAATTATTCAGATGAACTTCTTACCGGATGTAGAGGTATTGTGCGATGCCTGTCATGGCAAAAGATACAACCGCGAGACCCTGGAAGTGCGTTACAAAGGCAAGAGCATCAACGATGTTTTAGACATGCCAATAGAGCAGGCGGTAGACTTTTTTGAGAACATGCCCAATATCGCCAGACGACTGGAAGCATTGAGAGATGTCGGTTTAGGCTATATCACTTTAGGACAATCATCCACTACGCTTAGTGGTGGCGAGGCTCAAAGGGTAAAGTTGGCAGAAGAACTCGCAAAAAAAGACACCGGAAAAACTTTCTACATATTGGATGAGCCAACAACAGGTTTGCATTTTGAAGACATCAATGTTTTACTGCAAGTATTGAATAAACTCACTGACAGAGGCAATACCGTTTTGGTTATCGAACACAATATGGACGTTATAAAGGTAGCAGACTACATTGTAGATCTCGGACCAGAAGGCGGGCATGGTGGAGGCGAGATTTTAGCCAGCGGAACACCAGAGGAGGTTGTGAAGATTAAAAAAAGTCATACTGCCCGATTCCTTGCCAAGGAGTTGGGAATGAACTTTTAAGAAGTCGCTATTGAAATAACTGCAAATTATTTACTTACCATTTGCGGATACTGCAAATTTTTCCCTTTTAACTTCGCTGGGATATCCCTATATTTGACGCCATATTATGGACAATACGCAATCCCTTAAACTGGTTGAACTTAACGATTTACATATTGCCTTAGGTGGTAAAATGGTACCTTTTGCAGGCTTTAACATGCCGGTGCAGTACAGTAATTTAATTCAGGAGCACAATGCTGTGAGAAACAATGTTGGAGTTTTTGATGTATCTCACATGGGTGAGTTTATGTTAAAAGGCGAAAAAGCGCTTGACCTGATTCAGTTAGTAACCAGCAACGACGCTTCCAAATTAACAGATGGCAAAGTGCAATACAGCTGCATGCCAAACAACACCGGTGGTATTGTAGACGATTTGTTGGTTTACCGTTTGAGCCAAAACGAATATTACCTTGTAGTAAACGCTTCAAACATTGAAAAAGACTGGAACTGGATCGCTTCTCACAACACTTTTGGTGTTCAAATGGAAAACCTAAGTGACGACTACAGTTTATTCGCCGTTCAAGGTCCGAATGCCGTTAAAGTGTTACAAAAACTGACAGATGTAGATCTGAGCAGTATGGAATATTACTCTTTCAAAACCGGCTCTATGGCTGGTTGTGAGCACATCATCATATCTAATACTGGTTACACCGGCGCTGGTGGCTTTGAATTGTATGTATTGAACAAAGATGCCCGAAAATTATGGGATGCTGTGTTCGAAGCAGGAAAAGAATTAGACATCATGCCATGTGGTTTGGGTTGCAGAGACACGCTGCGCCTTGAAAAAGGCTTCTGCTTATACGGCAATGACATCAACGACACCACTTCTCCTATAGAAGCTGGGTTAGGTTGGATCACCAAGTTTACTAAAGACTTTGTGAACAGTTCTTACCACAAATCACTCAAAGAAAACGGTGTTTCTAAAAAACTGGTGGGCTTTGAAATGATAGACCGTGGTATTCCAAGACAGCATTACAACATCAAGGATGCTGCCGGTAATATTATTGGCGAGGTAACATCAGGCACACAATCTCCTACACTTGGCAAAGCCATTGGTATGGGTTATGTAAGCACCGAGCATTCTAAACCAGGCTCTGAAATCTTTATCGATATTCGCGATAAGGCTCTGAAAGCCACGGTTTGCAAAATCCCATTCCTATAACCTTAACCTACCTACATAATGAAAACTATTATCCTCTCCTTACTTCTTGCTTCTTCTTTACATGCCAGTGCCCATACCAACAAAATGGTAGGCGACGACGACGAACCGGTAGTTACCACCCGCAAATCGCCGTACAAAAAAATGGTGCACTTTAACCCACTGGCCTTAACGATTGGTGGCATGGAGATTGGCTATGAAACAGCTACTACTCACAAAGAATCCTTCTTAATCATGGCTGGCTATTACCTTAGTCAGGAAGCTGGTTTTCTGGATTTGAAAGACGACTACTCTAATATGAGTGGCATGCGCGTAGAAATGCAGTACCGTTTTTACAGAAAGAACAACAACTACATTAAAAACGTTTACCTGGCGCCTTTCGTTAATTTCAAAACACAAACCGCCGACCTTAACAAAACCACTTATGTAGGCGGCATGAATCCAACCACCCTGGTAACCACTACCACCAAAAGCGCCACCACTGTGGCATTAGGTTATATGTTAGGCACCCGCAAATCTATCTTTGAAAACATCTATCTGGATGCAGGTATCGGAGGTGGTATCTTCTTCCCTGTTTCAGGATCAGACCACAAAGACCTCAATATTGGCTTGTTCTCTCCGTTTCAAAAAGGCGTTCAGTTTAAAGCCAATTTCGGCTTGTTGATTGCGCTTTAAGAGCATCTTTTATTAAACATGAAACTGAAAACACTCCTACTCTTTGTCCCTTTATTGCTATTGAGTTCGTGTTTCGAGTTTATCGAAGAAGTTACCTATGCCGATGCAGATAAAGGCAATTGCCTATTAACCCTTAACTGCAGTCAGAGTAAAATCAAATTGAAAAACCTGATGAAACTGGATACCTTTATGGGATTAAACATTCCGGATATTTCTCGCTTAAGGCAAGACATTGCTAATGCAAAAACATTGGTAGCAGCTATTCCAGGCATCCACAATGTTAGTACTGGCAGTGATTTCGAGAACTTCATTTTCACCATCAAATTTGATTTCGACAGCACAGCTTCCTTGAATCGCGCGCTCAATGCCATCGCTAAAGCAGAGAGCGAAAAACATCCACTGCCTTATTACCAGGTGTATGAAAGAAGTGCACAAAAGTTTGCTCGCCTTAAAATTCCTGACGATAGCACTGCAAACCTGGCTAATAAAAACGGCAACCTCGGACTAATTGCGGGCGCTACTGCAACATCCATCTATCGTTTCACACAACCTGTTGTAAGTACCAGCAACAAAAAAGCCCTTATCTCTAAAAACAAAATGGCGGTGATGCTCAAACAACCCGTCACCGATATCATCAAACAACCCGCAACATTTTCCAATACCATAATTCTTAAATGAAACCATTTTTATTTTCACTCAGCGTATTAATCTCTAACAGTTTATTCAGTGTTAACATCACCGAACACATTCCATCTTCTGTTACCTCTGTTTTTTGCATTAACTTTAATCAGCTTAATAAAAAAAGCAATGGCATGGATTATCTTAAATACGTGAACAAAGTGATCTCTGACGACCGCAACTATTACTATGGCAGCTCCGATTGTCCGCTCATTAAAATTACAGAAGTAATGAATGCGCCGGCTGTGTATGGCGTCGACCTCAACAGTAATGCCTATATGTATTACTATGTTGGAAAAACTTTCAAAGGCAAAGTGTATATTTTTCAATTAAGCGATGCTACAAAGTTTGAGGAAAGCATGAATGCATCTTGCGAATCTCCGATAGAGAAAGTGGTTAAACAAAAAGGCGATCTTAAAATGTACATGACTGAAAAACATGTAGTAGGCATACAAAAAGACCTGGTCTATATCTTCGTTAACGACATGTACCAGTTTGAGGAGATGAGAGAAGAAACAGCAGAAGCTACTGAGACCTATGAATACGAAGGCGACTACGAAAGCAATTACGACAGATACTCTTATGGAAGAGAATCTTATATGGATTCTATCTACCATCAGGAATTGAAAGCCGCCAGACAATTATCAGACAGTTTTTTGTATGTGAAGTTCAACATAAACAAGTCCTCAGAATTTGGTGACGAACTCGATGAATACGAATCTGTAGATACAGGCATCGTAAACCGCGCCAAGCGTCGTGACATGGAACGCAAAATTGAAGCGTTAAACCGCAAATTCGAAGGCATTGCACAAGAGTTTGAAACATTGTTTGCGCCACAATCCAATGGTATTATTCAAAACCGAAACTTCAGCCGCTTAAACGCTAACAACAACGATGTGTTCTTTTTCTATAACACTCCGGTGGATTTCATGAGTCAGCTGACACCGTTTTCCAGACGTTATAGCTATGATAAAGTACCAACTACCAATCGCCCTATCAAACAAATATACACCTCTAATATCAGTGGCAGTTACGCTTTAAACTTTAACGACGGTGAGGTAAAAATCAGCACTTACAGCACTTTTGGTGATGAGGCTTTCAAATACATTTCAAAAGCGTATGAATTAAAGCAAAACAAAAACCTTTTGAAATACATTGACGGCTCCAATATGATGGCCTATCTGTCTCATTCTTCCGACACCAGAGTATTATCTGAATTCTATGAGAAATTTTACTTTGAATTATTGGGAAATTCTACTCTGAAAGACTACGAAGAAGATCTGGTTCCTACCATCGAATTGGTTTGGAGCATGATGGATAAAGACATGTTGTTTGGCACTATCACCAGTCAGTGGATCATGGCTGTCAATGGCATGATTGAAAGCAAGGTTAGTTTTAAAACTTACGACTACGACGAAGATTTCAAACGCACCGAGCGCATGGATGAACGCATTGTAAAACAACCACGTATTGTTTTGGCAATGGCCATCAACCATCAGGAAAACGCCAAGAAACTGTTTGAAATTATTGGCAAATACAAGTACTTCGAGCAACTAAAGGACAATGTGTTACACTTGAAACCCAACAGAGAATTTCAAGCCCACCTTTACATCTGCATCACCAAAGATGCCATGCTACTCACCAATGATTACAACCTTGTAATGAATCAACAAGATGGCGTTCCAAAAGATAAAATGGTATCTAAAGATGATATGAAATACATATTAGAGCACAATGTTGCCATGAAAGTATTCAGTGGTAAATTACTCAACAGCATCAATGACAATTTTCCAAGCGATTCAAGACAGATGAAACGCATCACGAATTTTGCTTCCAGCATGGGCGATTTGCAATTGCACGATACCAAAGCCGAGAATAACAGCTACGGACTTGAAGCAGTTGTGAAATTACAAAACACTAACGAGAACAGTTTCTACCAATTACTGAAACTAATGAATGTAAATGAAAAGTAAGAAGCCGGTCATATATATTATTTCTATTGTTGCCATACTATCGGCATTAGGAATTTTATATGTTTGGTATCTTTTTAATAAAACCAGTCATTTACCGGAACATATTCCGGCCAATGCCAGTTTGGTGGTGTATATCAATACACAAACTTTAATCAAGAAAAGTTTAGGTAGCGATGCCGATACCGGTCAGTTACGTGCAATTAGAGAAGCACTTAAAAACTCGCCTTATTTCAAAGGGATAAAAGACCCACGCGACCTGGGTATAGACATCTTTTCAGGCGCCGCTTTTGTTAATGCTTACAATGTTATGTATGGCATTATTCCTTTGAGTGATGCCAAAAAATTCAAGCAGTACTTCCACCATAGACCATCTGTTTTCAATGGACCGCAGACGAATTACAACGCCGAAAATGTGCTGCAGTTCACACAATACAAAAGCACCACCGGCAACATCAGCATTGCCTTTAACGAGCAATACGCTATCATCTTTCAGAATAAGGAAGTACTGAGTGACCTCCTTATTCAAACTCTGCTAAACGTGCCTGAAAAGGAAAGTTTCAAACACAGCGACCATTACACACTGGCGCACAATGATAGTGCAGGCATTTGGTTGTATGCCGACAAAAAATGGGTAGCAGCAAAGAGCGACATCAAAGGTCAGGTTCTATTCAGAAATAAAACTCTAACAATCACCGCATCTGACTTGGCAGCTAATAGCAAGTTTCCTCACTACCAGAGAGACCTTTCTGTTCCAACCAATACCTTTTATACCGCAGTCAGTGGTGATATCGACAACCCATTGAACGCTTATATCAGTCGCCTTGGTTTTCTATGTGGCTTAGGCGCCGATGATGACAATTTTGAACAATTCGATTTTAAGCACCATAAAAATTTGTTGTACATGGACGGCCCAAGAACTGTGAGCACAAAACATGTGCATTACGAATACGACGACAACTTTAACAAACGCGAAGTGATTCAGATGGAAATGGACACTATAGAATCATGTGCAATGCTATATGAGGGACCGCGAAAAGGGTATTTTTCCAACTTCAATGAAGTAGACACCAATTTGATGAAACAATTTGACAACAGTATTGGAACTTATGTCACAATGGATGAATCTATTTTAAAATACATTGCTCCGGTGAAGGCTAAATTCCGACTAAGAGCCTGGCAGAGAAACATCCAATCTATTGGTTATTATTATTTTGAATTGCACATCAAAGACCTTCCTACAAGTCTGTTTTAAGTTGAATTGTTTCATATTGAAGGCATTGACAGATATAAACCTGATTTATATCAATATCAACTGAATATAGGTTTAAAAGGCCTAATTTTGCAAGAAAATTACAACAGTTAAGTGTCTTCAAATACAACCCGAATCGACCATGTGGTGGTGAAATTTGCCGGAGACAGTGGTGATGGTGTACAGCTCACCGGCACTCAGTTTGCGGAAACCAACGCCTTATTTGGGAACGATATAGCAACTTTTCCTGATTTCCCTGCCGAAATCAGAGCCCCAATAGGAACAGTGCCCGGAGTATCCGGCTATCAGATCCACTTTGGCAGCAGCGAAATATTAACAGCAGGCGATCAGTACGATGTATTGGTAGCGCTCAATGCCGCAGCCTTAAAAACCAATCTTAAAACCTTAAAACCTAACGGCATCATCATTGCCAACAAAGATGGTTTTGATGATAAGAATCTGCGACTGGCCGGCATTGCAGAGGATAATAATCCATTAGACAATGGCAGCCTGGATGCCTACACCGTTTATGTGGCTGACATTACCAAACTCACCAAGCAGGCGGTTGCCGATTCAGGCTTGGGCAACAAGGAAGCAGAGCGTTGTAAAAACATGTTTGTTCTGGGTATTGTCTATTGGTTATTCGACCGCGATCCGGCCAACAGCATACACTTTATAGAAACGCATTTCAAAAAGAACGAACAAGTGGCGCAGGCCAATATCAAAGCATTAAAAGCCGGATACAACTTTGGCGAAACTTCCGAATTGTTTGGCAACCGTTTTGAAATCAGCGCTGCCGAATATGCGCCAGGCATTTACAGAAGCATCAACGGCAATCAGGCTACAGCTCTGGGACTGATGGCTGCATCGATTCAAAGTGGATTGCCTTTATTCCTTGGCTCCTACCCAATTACACCGGCCTCAGATATCTTACACGAATTATCTAAACATAAAGGCTTTGAAGTGATGAGCTTTCAGGCTGAAGACGAAATTGCCGGTATCTGCTCTGCCATCGGCGCCTCTTATGGTGGCAAGATTGGCATCACTACCAGCTCCGGACCAGGCATTG
>JACCDH011590453.1_pt1 | contig 14562 bp, 12 predicted proteins | sample 7442481 | NCBI WGS metagenome assembly JACCDH01 (sample SAMN15323433, study PRJNA562643) | freshwater metagenome | isolation source: river surface water | place: USA:Blue River Watershed | collected 2017-08-15
ACCTTGTCGAACACCTACAAACCATTCTGGGAAATCACGCAGGATGCGCTGATCTTCAGTTGCCGCAAGCTCGGGCTCGATCTCACGTTGGATGCGCAAAGCCAGATCATGGGCCAATACGCCGAGCTGCAAGCCTTCCCGGAAAGCGTGGCGACGCTGCACACACTGCGTGGTCAGGGAAAAAAACTGGCCATCCTCTCCAACGGTAATCCGGAGATGCTCGACGCCGTGGTGCAGGCAGCAGGCATGCAAACTTTGCTGAATGCGGTGCTGTCGGTACACGCCGTCAAAAAATTCAAGACAGCCCCTGAGGCTTACCAGCTTGGGCCTGACACGTTCGGGTTGTCGGCCAAGGACATGCTGTTCGTCTCCAGCAACGCATGGGATGTGTGTGGCGCGGCCTGGTTTGGCTATCAAACCTTTTGGGTGAACCGTGCGCATGCGCCGATGGAAGAACTGGGCGTCACACCCAGTGGCAGCGGAAGCACACTCAATGATTTATTGGACTTTGTGGAAACGGGCAAGCGGCAAATGCCGACGCCTGATGGATTCATTCAACCTAGCTGAAAGATTTTACTGATGACTACTCGTACGAATTGCCACGGACTTCAGGTCGATAGTGCGCTGCACCGTTTCATCGAGGATCAGGTATTGCCTGGCACGGGGATCAGCAGTGACAGCTTCTGGAAAGGTTTTTCACAGATAGTCCATGATCTCGCACCGAAGAATGCTGCGCTGCTCGCCGAGCGCGATCGCCTCCAAGTCGAGCTGGATCAATGGCATCGTGCGCATCCCGGCCCGATTGCCGATGTGGCCACCTATCGCGAGTTTCTCGAGTCCATCGGCTATCTGCAGCCCGTCCCCGCCGATGTCAAGGTAACGACGGAGAATGTCGATGCGGAGCTGGCGTCGACAGCTGGACCACAGCTCGTCGTACCGGTTCTCAACGCGCGTTATGCACTCAATGCCGCGAATGCCCGTTGGGGCTCGCTCTATGACGCACTCTATGGCACCGATGTGATTCCCGAGGCCGAGGGTGCCACACGCGAGGGGGCCTATAACCCGGTGCGCGGCGCCAAGGTGATTGCCTTCGCACGTAACCTCCTCGATCAGTCAGCGCCGCTGAGCAAAGGGTCGCACGCTGACGCGACAGCGTATGCAGTGAATGGTGGCAAGCTGACGGTCACGCTGACAGATGGCAGCACTACAAGTCTCAAAGAAGAAGGAAAGTTTGCGGGTTACCAGGGTGATCCGGCATCACCTTCTTCGGTGCTGCTGAAAAATCATGGGCTGCATATTGATATCCGCATCGATCGCGCGGCACCGATCGGCAAAGACGATGCTGCAGGCATCACCGATGTGGTGCTCGAATCCGCACTGTCCACGATCCTCGATCTGGAGGATTCGGTCACCGTGGTTGATGGCGCAGATAAAGTCATCGCGTACGGCAACTGGCTTGGCATCTTGAAGGGCACGCTAGTCGAAACCGTCACCAAGGGAGGCAAGTCTTTCGATCGCACGCTCAACGCCGACCGTGAGTACCGGGACGTACATGGTCAGCCTTTCACGCTGCATGGACGCTCGCTGCTGTTTCTGCGGAATGTCGGTCATCTGATGACTAATCCGGCGATCCTGTTGGCCGATGGCCAAGAGATCCCCGAGGGCATCATGGATGCCGTCATCACCACGACCATCGCTCTGCATGACCTCCAGCGCCCGTCCAGCCAAAAGATTGGCAATACGCGCACCGGCTCGGTGTATATCGTCAAGCCCAAGATGCATGGCCCCAAAGAAGTCGCGTTTGCGGCCGAACTGTTTTCGCGTGTCGAGGCGATGTTGGGGCTGAAAGAAAACACGGTAAAGCTGGGCATCATGGATGAGGAACGCCGAACATCGACCAATCTGAAAGCCTGCCTGAAAGAAGCATCGGCACGCGTTGCGTTCATCAACACGGGCTTTCTCGACCGGACCGGTGACGAGATGCACTCGTCGATGACAGGTGGTGCCATGCTGCGCAAGGGCGACATGAAAACGTCGACGTGGCTGACAGCCTATGAGCGTAGCAATGTACTGAACGGCCTCTCATCGGGCATGCGTGGCCGCGGGCAGATCGGCAAGGGTATGTGGGCGATGCCTGATCTGATGGCGGCCATGCTGGAGCAAAAGATCGGTCATCCGAAAGCGGGCGCCAATACCGCATGGGTACCCTCTCCTACCGCCGCGACTTTGCATGCGCTGCATTATCATCAGGTCGATGTCTCAGCGGTCCAGCAAGATCTGGAAAAAATCGATGCTGCTTCGGAACTAAAGAAGCTGCGCGATGAATTACTGATGATCCCCGTTGCCGCCAAGCCTAGCTGGTCTGCTACCGATATTCAGCAAGAGCTGGATAACAATGCACAAGGCATTCTGGGGTATGTGGTGCGCTGGGTCGAGCAGGGCGTGGGCTGTTCGAAAGTGCCGGATATTCACAACGTCGGCTTGATGGAAGACCGGGCAACGCTGCGCATCTCCAGCCAGCACATTGCGAACTGGCTGTTGCATGGCGTAGTGACCGAATCACAAGTGAAAGAGACCTTGGAGCGTATGGCCAAGGTGGTCGATGGGCAGAATGCTGGTGATCCTTTTTATCGCCCGATGGCCTCGGATTTTGCCAAGTCATATGCGTTTCAGGCGGCTAGCGATTTGGTGTTCAAAGGTCTGCAGCAGCCTGCGGGATACACTGAACCGCTGCTGCATGCGTGGCGCCTGAAGTTCAAGAAGGAAGTGATGGGCGCGTAATCACCATCAGACCAACGAAAGGCTGGGGTTCGATACCCTGGCCTTTTTTGTGTGGTGATCAGTTTCTTACGCGCCTGTATTTACGAGCGTATCCGCTGTTCGTATTCGTCTGCGTCATGCCCTCGTCGCGGAACTCGAAGCGCGTGGTCGCGCCCACCGCGTGGACAACCCCATTCTCGAGCGTGAGTGCGAGGGTGCGCATCGTGGGCAGGGTGAGTGATTTCATATCAGGCTTGGGCTCCCGGCTGACGCGGGTCTGGCCGTCTTCGACGACGACTTCCAACCACTCGCCATAGCCATAGGCAAAGGTACTTTCGCCCAGCACATAGTCCCCGTAGAGGGCATTGCTCATCAGCTTGCCATGGGCGTTCTTGTGCGATATCCAGGTGACTTTGCCATCGCGAATGATGTAGCGTGCGGCGACGTCGGGCGGCGTCAGTTTGACTCCTGCATCATCCCACTCAATCAATTCATACGTGCCTTCGATCTTGGACCGAATGTCCGTGAGCTTATCCGCTGCGGAGGCTGTCAGCGAAGACAGGAGGAGCAGCGTCGAGAGGAGCAGGTTATTTTTCATCATGGATGGAGATCTCGCGGTGAGGAAGACACTGAATAAATCCACGTTTTATGGCGAGCTAGCGTAGCCGTGCGACCGAAGGCCCAGCAAGATCAGGGGACTGTCGCCAGTCACTCAGCGGATAAAGCTTCGCGTTGTGTTTAATCAGCGATCCCCCGGAGACCTCATCATATACGCACAGGCGAGCCGTGCCCACCTGTGCCGATTTGCTAATGCAGTGCGCGCTAGCCGTCAGGCAGCCAGTTTTTCCGCGGTCGTCGTAGGCACCGACGTGCGTATCAAGTGATCAAATGCGCCGAGTGCCGCTTTCGATCCTTCGCCCATCGCGATGATGATCTGCTTGTAGGGTACTGTCGTCACGTCGCCTGCGGCAAACACGCCAGGCACGGAGGTCTGACCACGCGCATCGATGTCGATCTCGCCATGTTTGGTCAGTGCCACGGTGCCTTTGAGCCAGTCGGTGTTGGGGAGCAGACCGATCTGGATAAAGAGGCCTTCGAGTTCGATCGTTGTTGATCCACCGGTCTGACGATCGGTATAGCGCAAGCCATTGACTTTGGTGCCGTCGCCGGTCACTTCGGTAGTTTGTGCGTGTGTAATGATGGTCACGTTCGGCAGGCTACGCAGCTTGCGCTGCAAGACCTCATCAGCGCGCAGCTTGAGATCAAATTCCAGCAGCGTGACATGGCCGACGATACCGGCCAGATCGATGGCTGCTTCAACGCCTGAGTTACCACCGCCCACCACGGCCACCCGCTTACCCTTGAACAGCGGACCATCGCAGTGCGGGCAGTAGGCAACGCCCTTATTTCGATATTCTTTTTCACCGGGCACGTTCAGCTCGCGCCAACGAGCGCCGGTGGCTATCACGACGGACTTCGCTTTGAGGCTAGCGCCGCTTTCCAGTTGCACTTCAATCAGCTCGCCCGGAATCAGCGCAGAGGCACGCTGCAAGCCCATGACGTCGACTTCGTAGGCTTTCACATGCTGCTCAAGGGCAGCCACCAGCTTGGGTCCTTCGGTTGCTTTGACTGAGATGAAGTTTTCGATACCCAAGGTATCCAGCACCTGACCACCAAAACGCTCGGCGACTACGCCGGTGCGTATCCCCTTGCGTGCCGCATAGATCGCCGCGGATGCGCCCGCTGGACCACCGCCGACGACGAGCAGGTCGAACGCTTCTTTCTTTGCGATTTTCTCCGCTTCGCGCGCTGCGGCGCCCGTATCCAGCTTCGCCAGAATTTCTTCAAGCTCCATGCGACCCTGGCCGAAATGCTGACCATTAAGAAAAATGGTCGGCACCGCCATGATCTGACGTGCATTCACTTCCTCCTGGAACAACGCGCCATCGATCGTCACATGACGTATCTTCGGGTTAATCACCGACATCAGGTTCAACGCCTGAACAATGTCAGGACAATTCTGACAGGACAAAGAAATGTAGGTCTCGAATAGATACTCGCCTTCCAGCTGGCGGATCTGGTCGAGCACATCGTCGCTGGCTTTCGGAGGATGGCCACCCACTTGCAAGAGCGCCAGAACCAGCGAGGTGAACTCATGGCCCATTGGCATGCCGGCGAATCGCACCCCCATATTGCTACCCGCGCGATTGAGCGCAAAGGAAGGCTTACGCTCATTATCATCATGGCGCTCCTGATAAGAGAGGCGAGGCGACAGTTCTGCGATTTCTGTCAGCATTGCGCGCATGTCGTGTGCCTTGTCGCTGTCATCCAGCGAGGCGGTGATCTCCACCTCATGGATCACGTTAACGAGGTAGGCTTGCAACTGATTTTTGATGGTGGTGTCCAGCATGATGACCTCTTGTCCTGAGGAGGCGGCGCCGGTCGGGCGCCGCTGGGGTAATAAACCGAATGAATTTAGATCTTGCCGACGAGATCGAGCGAGGGGGAGAGCGTTTCGGCACCCGGAGTCCACTTCGCAGGGCAGACCTGACCCGGATGCGCAGCGACGTACTGAGCAGCTTGCACCTTGCGCAGCAGTTCTTTGGCGTCACGGCCGATGCCGTCATCGTGGATTTCGCAGAGCTTGATTTGGCCTTCGGGATTGATCACAAACGTACCGCGAAGTGCCAGGCCTGCTTCTTCGATCATCACGTCAAAGTTTCGGGTGATCGCCCCGGTCGGGTCGCCCAGCATTGGGTAGCGGATCTTGCCGATGGTGTCGGAAGTGTCATGCCATGCTTTGTGCGAGAAATGCGTATCGGTCGACACCGCATAGATTTCAACACCGAGTGACTTGAAGGTGTCATAGTTATCAGCGAGGTCGCCGAGCTCGGTCGGGCAGACAAAGGTGAAGTCAGCCGGATAGAAGAACACGACGGACCATTTACCTTTCAGGTCGGCATCGCTGACTTCAGCGAATTTTCCGTTCTGATAAGCGGTGGTCTTGAAGGGCTTGATGGTGGTGTTAATGAGAGACATGCTTGGAACTCCTGATCGAGGGTTGAGTAAACATCGCGAAAAATCGTCGAACAAGCGAGATCATAGAAAACACAAATCGATATGTACATTTGATAGTTTTTATTAATTAAATAGCGATAACCTATGAATTTTTGGCTTGCCATAGGAAACTCAGAGCCTTGTCAGCGGTCTGACGGCGCGGAAGCTGTCTGACCTGGGTTCCCAAATCACTTTTTTCCGAAGGCAGTATCAAAAAACTTCGATTTTCTCTAATGGCCCGGATTAGATAGAATCCGGGTTGCAAAAAACTTTGACGGCGGGCTTTTCCTGCCCTTTTGTCCTCTGGAGGATCTATGAAGAAGTTGTGGATGGCATTGATGATTGCGATCCTGGGTGTGTCATTAGGTATAGGCAACGCAGAAGCCAAGCGGCTAGGGAGCGGCGGCTCCATGGGCAAATCCTCGCCGAGCTACAGCCGTCAAGCGCCCATGCAGCAGAGCGGACAACAGGCAGCCCCCGCACCGCGCCCCGCGCAGCCGGCAGCACCGGCGCCATCCAGTCCCTGGAAAGGCATCCTTGGCGGCGCCCTGCTTGGTTTGGGTCTGGGCGCGTTGCTGTCGCATTTTGGTATGGGCGCTGAGTTCGCGAGCATGCTCGGTAGCGTACTGATGATTGCGTTGATTGCGATTGCCGGCTTGTTCATCTTCCGCATGCTGACGCGAAAATCTGCGCCCGCGCAGCCTATGCCGGCGTACGCGGGTCCGATGGAGCGCAGCATCACGCCAGAGATCGGCTCCAATCTGGGTCAAACGAGCAGCACTCCCGCGCCTCTCAACTGGCAGTCGGGTCAGGCTGCGAGTGTTCCGGAAGGCTTTGATGCAGCAGCATTCTTGCGCCACGCAAAGACCAATTTCATCCGCATGCAGGCTGCGTGGGACAAGGCTGATGTGAATGACATCCGCGAGTTCACCACGCCAGAGATGTTTGCAGAGCTGAAGATGCAGCTGACCGAGCGTGGTGCCTCGTCGAACCATACCGATGTTGTCTCACTCGATGCCGAGCTGCTGGGTATCGAAACGACTAGCGATGAATACATTGCGAGCATTCGCTTCTCGGGCATGGTGCGTGAAGCCGAGAATGTTCCAGCGGAGGCATTCAGCGAAATCTGGGTGCTGGCCAAGCCAGTTTCTGGTTCCGGTGGCTGGCTGCTTGCCGGACTTCAGCAGACCTGATCGCTGCACGCGTTCATGATTTTTCGTGGTTAGCCTGAATGGAGGATTAGCCGTCAGACTGGCGGTCATCGAATCCTCTTGTTGCCGCCTGCAGGAGACTGCGGGCGGTTTTTTTATGCACGTCTTTGTTTTTGCGATCGAATGCCAAGCCTAGAAGAAAAACAGCGTTACAGCCTGAGCGCCTCCTACCTGCTGGCCGCCGCCGCCTTATGGCTGGTCATGCATGCCGGCCTCGTGGCGGCGTTGTATTCGGGCTTGCTGGTCTACGCGTTGGTACATCTGATCGCGCCGCGGCTCAGCTCACGTCTGGGGAGTCAGCGCGCCACCCTGATCGCAGTGACGGTGTTGGGCTCATTGATCGTAATCACGCTGAGCCTGGGTGGGTGGGCGATCTTGAGCTTTTTTCTGTCAGACGCGGGCAGCCTGCCGGTCCTATTGAAAAAAATGGCCGATCTGATTGAAGAGTCGAGGCATCAGATACCTTCATGGCTGGCGGCTTATTTACCGCAGAGTGCCGAGGCTCTGCAGCAAACCCTGACCGATTGGATGCGCTCGCACGCAGGACAGGCCAAGTATCTGGGAGAACAAACGGGTCGTACGCTGGTGCACCTGTTGATCGGTATGGTCATCGGTGCGATGGCAGCGCTCTACGACACGACCCAGGTTCATCATTTCTTGCCGTTGGCATCCGCGTTACATCAACGTGTCGCGACTCTTCACCAAGCCTTCCGGCAGATCGTATTTGCCCAAGTTCAGATTGCCGCTATCAATGCGATTTTTACCGGTATCTTTCTGGCGGTGCTGCTGCCGCTCGCGGGCATTCACCTGCCTTTCGTCAAGACGATGATACTGATCACTTTCCTCGCCGGCCTGCTGCCGGTGGTGGGTAATTTGATTTCGAATACGGTGATTGTGGTGATCGGTCTTTCGCATTCTCTGTCGACCGCGCTGCTTGCCCTGGTATTCTTGGTGACGATACACAAGCTAGAGTATTTTTTGAACGCGCGCATTGTCGGGGCACAGATCAATGCGCGTGCGTGGGAGATCCTGGCAGCCATGCTGGTCATGGAAGCCCTGTTTGGTATCCCGGGGGTGATTGCCGCGCCCGTGTACTACGCTTATCTCAAATCAGAGCTATCACGCGCCAAGCTAGTGTGACCGGTCGAGAGGTCATCTGCTCGATCGGTGGTGAAACAAGGTACGGTCTGATTCAGTGCTTGCCCTTCTCGTCACCGGCAGCCACCGATGCGATCAGATCCACGGGTCGAGATCCGCGTTTGCGCAGGCGCAGATTGAGCATCTCCACCGCGACTGAGAAGGCCATCGCACTGTAGATATAACCCTTCGGTACATGATGTCCAAAACCTTCGGCAATCAGCACCACACCGATCACGGTCAGGAAGGCGAGCGCCAGCATCTTGATCGTAGGATGAGCGGCGACGAAGCGCCCAATGGCCCCAGCAAACAGCATCATCAGTGCCACCGATGCCACCACGGCGGCAACCATTACGGGCACTTGCTCCACCATCCCGACCGCCGTGATGATGGAGTCCAGCGAGAACACGATATCGATCAGCATGATCTGTACGATGACCATGGAGAAGCTTTGCGCGGCGATGGTAGCCGTTCCCTCTTCGCCACCTTCCATGCTTTGATGAATTTCGCCTACGCTCTTCCAGAGCAAGAAGAAGCCGCCCAGCAGCAGTACGATGTCGCGACCGGAGAATTCATTACCGAAAAGCGTGAACAGCGGAGCGGTCAGGCCGACAATCCAGGCCAGCATCATCAGCAGCGCAATGCGCATGAACATTGCTGCGAAAAGACCAATCCGGCGAGCGATCTCGCGCTTTTCCACGGGCAGCTTCTCGACCAGGATGGAGATGAAGATCACATTATCGATCCCCAGCACCAGCTCGAGCGCGGTCAGCGTTGCAAACGCCGCCCACGCCTGGGGATCCATCAATAATTCAAGCATGCATGACTCCTGTATAAAACCCTGCTCGCAAAAAGGCGAACACCTTGCGACGTACGACGACGCTTTATCCACATCTCGGTAGCGGGAATGGGGTCGCTTTACCCCACCTGTGTGCTGTCTGCGGCACGCCCACCTGGCCCGCGATCGTACCGTCCTACGATGCACTTGGTGACAGCGCTGCCAACAATCTATGCCAAGAAGCAACCGCCCCAAATTCTAGCAGTGCACACTGAGGGAAAAGTGGGCACAATGACAGAAAAACGAATGATTAATAAGAGCTTAACTTCGGAAAATACGGATAAACGTCGTGGATCTTAATTTTCGCCATCTCCATTACTTTTGGGTCGTCGCCAAGGAAGGTAGTGTCACGCGAGCGGCCGAGCGCCTTGGCCTTGCAGTGCAAACGGTGAGTGCGCAGCTCGCCTCGCTGGAGCAGTCCGTGGGCAAATCCCTTTTCCGGCCGCAGGGCCGGCGACTGGTACTGACTGAAGCGGGGCAGGTGGCCTTGCGCTATGCCGATCAGATTTTTCTGCTGGGAGAGCAATTGCTGGAGGCGCTGTCCGATGTGGATCTGGACAAGACGCTGCGTCTGACGGTCGGTATCTCGGATTCATTGCCCAAGTTGATTGCATCGAGACTGCTGGAGAGTGCGCTAACCTTGCCGCAACCAGTGCGCTTGATCTGCTTTGAAGAACAGTTCGACACCTTGCTAGGCAAGCTGTCAGTGCACAAGATCGATGTGATGCTGACAGATCGTCCGGTGCCACCCGGATCAGCGCTCAGGGTATTCAGCCATTTGCTCGGAGAGTTTGAAATCGGATGGTTCGGCCTGCCGGTACTCGCAGACCGGTATCGCGAAGGTTTCCCTGCGAGCTTGCAGGGAGCGCCTCTGCTGCTGCCCACCCGAAACAATGCGCTACGGGGTCGCATTGATCAATGGCTTAATTCTCATGATATTACGCCGACTATCTTTGGCGAATTCGATGACAACGCGCTCCTGAATACTTTTGGGCAGCATGGGCGCGGATTGTTTCCGGCGCCGACAGCACTGGCCGAAGATGTCAGGGAGCAGCTAGGTGCGGTTCCGGTCGGTCCGATTCCTCAGGTTCGAGAGCAGATTTATGCGCTCTCGAACGAACGTAAGATCCAGCATCCGGGCATCGCCGCCATCCTTAATGCGATGCCCCCGGAAGTCCTGCAGATTCGGTCGAAGACATAAAAAAAAGAGCCAGCATGGCTGGCTCGGTATGGCGTCGCGCTGGAGCAGAATCAAAACAACGAATGTATCCAGTGCGCCAAGTTGGTCATGTCTTCTTCGGACAGGGTCTGCGCAAGACTGGTCATATTGCCGGCATCATTGGTCCGCTCGCGTGCCTTGAAGTTTTTCAGCTGAGTCATGATGTACTCGGGATGCTGACCAGCCAAACGTGGCACCTCATTTTGTCCGGCCATGCCACCGAGATGGCACATTGCGCACAGTGATTCCTCCGCTTTCGCCGCGCCAGCCTTGATGCGCTCCGGCTCCGCCTTGAAACTGGTGCGAGCCTGCTTCTGGGATGCGAAATACGCCGCGAGGTCATGCATGTCCTGCTTCTCAAGACCGGCCGCAATGGGCGACATCATCGGGTTCTTGCGACGGCCTTCTTTGTAGTCGCGAAGCTGCAGATAAATGTAGCGAGCATTTTGACCAGCGATGGTCGGGAACGCGCCGGAAGGCGAGTTGCCATTAGCGCCGTGGCAGGCCACACAGGCCTCGGCTTTTTTCTTGCCTGCTTCGATGTCCTGCGCGTGTACGCCAAAGCTGATGGCGACGAGCATGAACAGGGCAGTGAGGGTTACACGACAATTCATGTTGGAACCTTAACTCGCTCGTTGACAAAAAAAGAGGCTGCCCGAAGGCAGCCTCTCTCAGATACACCCGAATTATAGGGCGAACACAAAAACGCTGTTCCCACGCTTATAGTCGAGCTGGGTGTTACCACCAGCAGCCACGGCGATGTACATCTTGCCATCGATCGTGTAAGCGGTGGGTGGCGCGTTCACGCCAGCACCGCACTGATACTGCCAGAGCACCTTGCCAGTTTTTGCATCGTAGGCCTTGAACCAGCCATTGCCTTCACCGGCGAACACGAGATCACCTGCGGTTGCCAGAACGCCACCGATCATTGGCTGGTCAGTGCGCGCCTTCCAGACGACTTTGCCGGTGTCCAGGTTCACGGCAGTCACGTTACCGAACTGCTCTTCACCCGGAATGTTCTTGAACGCACCGCCCAGCCACAGCTTGCCGCCAGGGTAAGCCGAAGCTTCCACGTGGTAGGTCATTGGCTGCTCGAGGTTGGCTGCGAAAGCGAGACGCAATTTCGGGCTCACTGCCATCGGTGACCATTCGACACCGCCGTTAGCGCCCAGTGACATGCGGGTACCTTGCGGGGTCGGCAGGCTCCACAGACCTTCTTGCGACACCATCGCTTCGGAGAAGCGGATCAGGTTGCCGTTGTTACGGTCATGAACGTAGATATGACCGGTCTTGCCGCCATGGATAGCCACAGGAACCATCTTGCCGCTCTTGTCCTTGGCTTCGGTCAGGATCACAGGCGAGACGGCATCCAGATCCCATACATCGTGAGCGATGTATTGGAAGTGCCACTTGTACTTGCCCGTATCGAGATCGACAGCAATCATCGAGTTGGTGTACAGGTTGTCGCCAGGACGCTCTGCGCCGTACAGGTCAGGCGAAGGATTGCCCGCAACGAAAAACGCGGTCTTGGTTTTGCGATCGATGGCCGGGGTCATCCAGACACCGCCGCCCAAGGTCTTGTAGAAATCGCTGTTCTTTGCCAGAGCCGCTTTTTCTGCAGCAATGTCGCGGTGCATATTGCGGCCGGTTGCATCATTGACTGCCCACACACCCTCGTGGCCTTTTTCAGGAATGGTGTGGAAAGTCCAGATCAGCTTGCCGCTATTGGCATCGTAAGCTTTGACGAAGCCGCGCACGCCGTACTCGCCACCATTGGTGCCGATGAGCACCTTGCCGTCGGCCACAGCGGGTGCCATGGTCTCGGAGTAGCCCAGCTCGGGATCGGCGATCTGGGTTTCCCACAGCATCTTGCCGCTCTTTGCGTCCAGTGCGACCAGCTTCGCATCCAGCGTACCCATGAACAGCTTGCCCTCGGAGATAGCGACACCTTTGTTGTTCGGGCCGCAGCAGTAGGTCGACACGGGGCCGATCTTGTGCTTGTAGTGCCAGTACTGCTCACCGGTCTTGGCATTGATCGCGTAAACATGGTTGTACGACGTCGTGAGGAACATCACGCCGTTGACGACCAAAGGCGCGGTTTCCATCGACTCGACGATGCCCGTCTGGAAAACAAATGCTGGGCGCAGCTTGGAGACATTGCTGGTGTTGATTTGCGAGGCAGGGGAGTAGCGCGTCTGCTCGTAGCTGCCGTTCGGGTGCAGCCAGTTTTTGCTGTCTTTGGCGGCACTATCCAGCATGGACTGGCTAACGCTGCCAAGATTGGGCATGGGGATAGGCTTGATGCCCGCCCCTGCAATGGGTTCTTGCGCAATCGCCGAGCCAGCTAGCACCACACTGGTGGCGACGATCGCCTTCACCATCTTGTTTAGAGTCATGGAACTTCCTCTCTGGTTGAGTTTATATTTTTATCCCAGCAAACGCTTGTTGAGAATCTGGAAAAGCTGGATCAGCTGAATCAGAAACTTCAAGCTAGCTGCCCTGCTGGAGCGCGTGTGTCCGCTGGGGCTTTTTTTGAGCGCAATAAGCCTTGATGGCCTTGATACTATTGCGCCCGTTGATCCTATTACCTGTTCAATTGCTTGGCAATACAAAACACTTCTGCCCCGGGATTATTTGCATGAAAAGTATCAAAAGAATTTTCATATTCCTATGGGTTGCAGCCGCATTTTTTTGCGCCGCAGCAACCGCCGAAGAGGTCGACAACCCCCACAGCGCATCACTGGCCGCGGTCCGTGCGGGCAACCTCCAAAAACTCAAAGACCTGGTCGAGAAACACGGCGCGAATATCAATTCGCGGAACCGGCCTGGTGAAAGCCTGCTGATGATGTCGATCAAAGCCGGGCATAAAGACATGGCCAACTACCTTCTCGACAAGGGTGCCAACATCGACACGCCAAACACGTCAAAGGTCACGCCGCTCATGGCCGCAGCCTTCAACGGCGATGTTGACATGGTGGAGAAGCTTTTGGCGAAAAACGCCGACATTCATGCGCTTGATCAACTGAAGAAGAGCGCCATGGTCTACGCAGCGGGTAACGGGCATACCGAGATCGTTTCTCGGTTGCTGACGGCGGGTGTGGAGATCAACGCGCGCTACAAGAATGAACTGACCGCGTTGATGTGGGCCGCTGGTTCAGGACACGAGCAGACCGTGTCGCTGTTGCTGGATCGTGGCGCCGACCCTGCACTGACAGATGATCGCGGCAAGACCGCGTTGCAGATGGCTGATGAAGCTGGACATCTGGCCGCAAAGAGAATACTCGAGCAGCGGTCCCGATAAATACCTGTCCCCGCTGATCAAAGCGGAGGAAACAAAAAAGCCTGTGCACTGCACAGGCTCAGCTTGTCCAGGCTGAATGACATCAGCGTTTCTTCAGCACGACTTCAAATTGTGCAAACCATGCGGACACTGCATCGATCTCCGCATCAGACAAAGGTTTGGCAATCACGTTCATCACTTCATTGTGGCGCTTGCCATCTCTGAATTGCTTGAGTTGGCTGGACAAATAGATTTCCGACTGACCCGCCAGCGAGGGCGTGCCAGGCATTGATGACAGACCATTTTCACCATGGCACATCACACAGGATTGTCCAACCTCTGCACCGGTTTTTCCCGCCGCCGCCGCAGTGTTAAAGAGGCCAGCACACAGCAGGCCAGCAAGAGCAAAAGATACTGATTTCATGACTTCACATTTAAAAAGTACAAGAGGGCCGAACTAAACACCCCAATAAAAACGCCCGCCGGGCATCAGCCGCGACAGGCGCTTACGTGGTGCAGCCGGGCTTGTGGCCCGGCGCACTTACGACCGTCGATTAGTTGCCGGCGTAGCTGATGCGGTAGATCGCGCCAGCGTAGTCGTCGGACACCAGGATCGAACCATCAGGCAGGTTGGCCACGTCGACCGGACGACCGATTGCACGGCGGGTCGTCATGTCAATGAAGCCGTCGGCAAATACTTCTGCCTTGCCAGCGGTGCCGTCCGCATTGAGCGGAACGAAGTTGACCAGGTAGCCGCTAGGCACAGTACGGTTCCAGGAACCATGCGATGCGATGAACATGCCGCCCTGATACTTCTTCGGGAACTGCTTGCCGGTGTAGAAGGACATGCCCAGCTGAGCCTGGTGCGCAGGGAACTCGACTTGCGGGAAGATCGCGCCTGCTGGCTCTTTCATGTCTTTCAGCTCAGGTGCTGCAGGTGAGCCTGCGACCTTGTACTTGCCGTTCCAGTACGGGAAGCCGAAGTGCTGGCCAGCTTTGGTGATGCGGTTCAGGTCGCCCGGAGGAACGTCGTCGCCCAGACCGTCCACCTGGTTGTCAG
>JACCDH011459230.1_pt1 | contig 14561 bp, 14 predicted proteins | sample 7442481 | NCBI WGS metagenome assembly JACCDH01 (sample SAMN15323433, study PRJNA562643) | freshwater metagenome | isolation source: river surface water | place: USA:Blue River Watershed | collected 2017-08-15
ATTTACTCTGCATAGTTTGTTTATTGTTTTTCTACAGCAGCTTTAATAACAGCGACAGTTCCATGTATTTTATCTGTGGTATGTTGGGCTTTAGCACTGGCTTCTGGGCTATTTTCGTAACCATGGGCGCAGAACAATTTGGTACCAATTTAAGGGCTACTGCTGCTACTACTATTCCGAATATGGTAAGGGGAGCATTGCCGCTGATTAACTTGATGTTCCTTAATTTATTTCAACAGAACTGGGGTTGGTCATTAATTCAAAGTGGAATCATTACAGGTATTATTATTATGAGCATTACCTTAATTGCTTTTTATTTTACCGAAGAAACTTTTCATAAAGATTTAGATTTTGTAGAAAAACATTCCTAACTCAACTAGATCGACCATGGAAGCTTCACCCAAAAAAATATTGGTCATACGGTTTTCTTCGATTGGAGATATTGTGTTGGCTTCTCCTGTATTCCGATGTTTAAAGCAACAATTACCAGGTGTTGAAATACATTTTTTAACCAAGCTTTCTATGAAAGCAGTTACAGAAGCAAATCCCTATATAGACCATTTTCATTATTTCAATAATAATTTAAACGAGTTGGTTCCTAAATTAATGAGTCAACAGTTTGATTATATTATTGACTTACATAAAAATTTTAGGTCTTGGTTAATCCAATTTCAGTTAAAAGTTCCGGTATATGCCTATCATAAACTGAGTAGACAGAAATGGCTGCTCACCCGTTTTGGAATCAACCAAATGCCCAATAGACATATTACATTAAGAAGCTTAGATGCATTGGCTCCTTTAAGTGTAGTGAATGATGAACAAGGGCTTGATTATTTTATACCTGAAGGAAAAGGTATTCAAATAACCGATATTCCAGCATCGCATCAGTTTGGATATATCGCCATTGTGATTGGGGCATCTTATGCAACTAAGAAACTACCGATTCCTAAATTGCAGCAGCTTTGTTCACAGATTCCTTATCCAATTATTTTGGTTGGAGGCAAAGAAGACCAACAAGAAGGAAGTGCTATTGCAAGTATTGATCCCATAAGGATTTATAACGCTTGTGGTAAATTTACCTTGCATGAATCTGCTGATTTAGTAAAACAAGCAAAGCTGGTTATATCACACGATACTGGATTGCAATACATTGCCTGTGCATTCAATAAAAAAGTATTGGCCATCTGGGGTGGTACTTCTCCTAAGTTGGCTGTTGAGCCGTATTATGGAATACAACAGTTGGCGCTACATCAAAATAATATTGCTTACCACAATTTTATGGTACCTAATTTGTCTTGTCAACCATGCAGCAACTATGGCAAAAAAAAATGCCCCAAAGGGCATTTTAATTGTATGCAGTTGCAAGATACCACTGCTATTGCTGCTATGGCAATGCAGTGGATAGCTTAACTATAAAGTTTTTAAAACATCATTCATACTTCTTACCGCATCTGCACTCTTATTGAATGCAGCTTGTTCTTCAGCATTCAATTTGAGGTCGATGATTTTTTCCCAACCATTTTTGCCAATTGTTACAGGAACGCCTAAGCAAATATCATTCTGACCATATTCACCTTCTAAACTTACGCAGCAAGTAAATAATTTTTTCTCGTCACGCACAATGCTTTCAACTAATGCAGCTCCAGCAGCACCTGGTGCGTACCAAGCAGAAGTACCTATTAATTTAGTTAGCGTTGCTCCACCTACCATGGTATCATTTACAATCTGCTGTTGTTGCTCTTCAGTTAAGAAATCGGTTACTGGAGCACTGTTCCAAGTTGCATAACGAATTAATGGAATCATTGTAGTATCTCCATGGCCTCCTACAACCAATGCATTTAAATCGGCTGGGCTGCAATTCAAGTGCTGACTTAATTGATATTTGAAACGACTGCTGTCTAATGTACCACCCATACCAATGATTCTATTCTTTGGCAAACCAGTAGCGGTTAAAGCCAAATAAGTCATGGTATCCATAGGGTTACTAATCACAATGATGATTGCATTAGGAGAATATTTCAAAATATTTTCACAAACACCTTTTACAATACCAGCATTGGTTCCAATTAATTCTTCACGAGTCATACCCGGTTTACGTGGTAAGCCTGAAGTAATTACTACCACATCACTTCCTGCAGTTTTACTGTAGTCGTTGGTGCTTCCGGTAATTTTAGTGTCAAAACCTAATAAGGCTGCTGTTTGCATCATGTCTTGGGCCTTGCCTTCTGCAAATCCTTCTTTGATGTCTAGTAATACCAGCTCATTACATAACTCCTTACGGGCAATATTATCGGCACAAGTTGCTCCTACAGCACCAGCACCTACTACAGTAACTTTCATAATCGGCATTATTTAAAGTGGTTAATTTAAGTGGTGCAAAGGTACGTGCAGTCGCCCTATTTTTTGTGAATAAATTGTAATAATTCAGGCATTTCTACACCCGTTTCCCAAGCTTTTAAAAACTGTTTATTTTGGTCGTATAAAGCCACAAAAGGGGTGAATTTTACTTGAAAGAAAGCGGGAATAGTATAATCGGGGTCTCTTCCAATGATAATATTGGGATATAAGTCAAATTGGTACTTTCTACCAAAAGCTTTGATATCCTTGAAATCTCTATAGCTAACCCAAACAAATTGAACTTGTTTTAAGCTGTCCATATTGCGGATCATTTGATCTGCCTCATATTGGCAATGACCACAGTCGGGACTAAAATATACAATGCAAGTAAATGCTGCTTTAGGAATTAGTTTATGGGTAAATAAACTACTGTCTGTTAAAATCAATTTGAATTCAGGGATGCCAGGATTTTTAATATAAGTTGGCCTATTATCAATTGGGCTTTGAGCATGAACGGTAATAGTACTAAATACTAAAACCAAGAAAGCCAAAAAACACTTTCGTATCATATCATTAATTTGATTGCTAACCTTTATTTACCTGCTTCTTGCATGCGCATTTGCTTGGCATCTTGCAGAAACTCTGAGGCAAAAATAAAATCATTCAACAGTTTGTCATTACTGAATATAATGTCTTTGTTGGTGCCTTCCCATTGTTTTTTACCTTGGTATAAGTACATAATATGGTCCCCAATTTCCATCACACTATTCATGTCATGGGTAACTACTACAGTAGTCATTTTGTAGTCGGTGGTAATTTCTTTAATCAAACGATCAATAACCATTGAAGTTTGTGGGTCCAAACCCGAATTGGGCTCGTCACAAAATAAATACTTAGGATTGAGTACAATGGATCGAGCAATGCCGACTCTTTTTTTCATTCCACCGCTGATTTCTGCTGGGAACCTTTTATGTGCATCTTTTAAATTAACTCGGTCTAATACTTCATCAACCTTCTTTAATTTCTCCCCATTGGTTAATTTGGTAAACATATCTAATGGAAACTTGACGTTTTCCTGCACCGTCATTGAATCAAATAGCGCGTTTCCTTGAAAGAGCATGCCAATCTGTTGACGCAATTGCTTCTTCGATTTTTCGTCCATTTGAACCAAATCTTCTCCATCATATTCAATACTACCTTCGTTCGGTTTCATTAACCCAACAATACATTTAGTTAGTACTGTTTTGCCACTTCCACTAGTACCAATGATTAAGTTGCATTTACCACTCTCCATCACAGCATCAATACCTTGTATAATTACTCGGTCATCAAAGCTTTTACTTATATTTTTTAAGGTAATCATGGTACTGTAAACTACTGAATTGTTCTTAATTGAGCTCGATCTGATTTTTTAACAAATCTTCCAGCGTATCTCTTTTTCTGATTAACTGCATTTGACCTTCTTTATACAATACTTGTGCAGGCAGAAATCTTGAATTATAATTGCTACCCATTTCAAATCCATAAGCACCCGCATTATCAATCACCAACAAATCATTCTCTCTTATTTCGTTGAGGGGTCTATCCCAAGCAAAATTGTCCGTTTCGCAAATATTACCCGTTACTGCATAATTTTTTATTGGCCCATTGGGGTTACTAATATTTCTGATGGGATGATAGGCTTCGTAAAACATGGGTCTGATTAAATGATTAAACCCGCTGTTAATTCCTGCAAATAATACATTCGGTGTTTCCTTTATCACATTTACACTCGTGATTAAATAACCACATTCACTCACTAAATATTTACCAGGTTCAAACCAAACTTGAAATTTTTTGCCATATGCAGCTTCAAACTTATTCAAGACTTCGCCCACACTTTTTGCTAATAGTAGAATATCGGTTCCCTTCTCATTCAATTGATAAGGCACTTTAAAACCTCCTCCCATATCCAATACTTGTAAATCTTGAAAATGGGGTACCAATTCAAAGAAAATATCGGCTACTTGAATAAATACAGCTACGTCTTTAATTTCACTTCCTGTATGAACATGCAAGCAGTTAATGCGTAATTGGTACTGTTCTTTGATGGAAAGAATTTCATTCAATTGTTCCAAGGGGATACCAAATTTGCTTCCATCATGTCCTGTTGAAATTTTTAAATTTCCTCCAGCCATAATATTAGGCCTCAATCTTATGCCAACTGGGTACCTGCTCCCATAGGCTTTGCCAAACTTTTCTAAGTTGCTTAAGCTGTCAATATTAACAGAAACGCCTGCTTCAACGGCGGCTATAATCTCCTCAAAAGCAATCCCATTGCTGGTATATAAAATTTGTTCTGGATTAAATCCTGCTTTAAGCGCTAAGTACACTTCATTAATTGAACTGCAATCAATATTGCACCCAATGGATTGAATATGTTTTAATACAGAAATATTCGTGAGTGCTTTACATGCATAAAAAAATCTTGCATAGACACCTTCGAATGCTGTTTGTAATTGTTGGTATTGTGCAGTTATCTTTTCTGCATGGTATACGTATAATGGCGTACCATATTGCGTTGCAGCTGCTTGTAATTGTTCGTTGGAAATATTTAAAGACATGGTGTAAAGATAATCCAACTATTGCGGATTATTCTCGTCTTCAACATCGTTAGAAGAATTATCTAAATCGTCTCCAGCATTGTTGATGGAATCATCAGCGGATGAGTCGGTTGAATCAGATTTGTCCGCTGATTCAATAGCTGATTCTATTTCGGATGATTCATTTGATTCAGCTATAATTAGTTCTCCTTCTTCGTTCACTGTTAGGTCTGAAACATCGCCATCAATAATTTCTTCATCGGTTGGTAATGCTGCCATGGCATTAGCTACTTGGTTGTCGGTAAAATCTTCTGGCTTAATAATAGTGCCTTCCACTATTTGATCGGCCAACACTTCTTTAATTTTTGGTAAATCAGCAGCGCTGTTGATACCAAAATAATCCATGAAAGTTTTTGAAGTAGCATATACCAACGGCTTACCTGGTAACTGTTCGTTTCTTCCGCTAATTAGGATTAATTCTTTTTCTAGTAATTTCTGAATTGAATAGTCGCTATTTACGCCTCTGATGGCTTCAATTTCTCCCTTGGTAATTGGTTGCTTGTAACCAATGATTGCCAAGGTTTCTAAAGCTGCGTTGGAAAGTCTCTTAAGAAACTTATCTCCATTTAATTGTGCAATGGTTTTATGGTATTCCTTCTTTGTAAGAAATTGCCATCCACCACCACTTTCTCTTACTTCAAAAGGATAAAATTCTGCCGCATATTTTTCTCTTATACCTTCAACTGCAGTTTCTACTTGGTCCAATGAAATTCGCTCTTCTAAAAATCCAAAACTATTATTGATGAGCTCTACAATATCCAATGAAGTCAATGGTTTTTCACTGGCAAATATGAGCACTTCTATATGTGGTATGATTTCGCTTAATTCCATGGTTGTATTGGCTATTATCCTTGTAATGCAGCGGCTCCGCTCACAATCTCCGTTAACTCTGTAGTGATAGCAGCTTGACGTGCACGGTTGTAACTGATTTTTAATGATTTCAGTAATTCGTTGGCGTTTTCGCTTGCTTTATCCATTGCAGTCATACGTGCGCCATGTTCACTGGCATTACCGTCTAATACTGCTTTGAATAATTGGGTATTTAAGATTTTAGGCATTAATTCCGCAATCAATACTTCTTTAGCTGGCTCAAAAATAAAGTCTGCTTTCTTAGCACCTGCTTTTGGTGCTACTTTAGGAATGGGTAGAAATTGTTCTGCTACAAATGCCTGCGTTGCTGCATTTTTAAATTCGCTATAAATAATTTCAACCGCGTCAAATTCTTTTTGTTCAAAAGCTTTCATAGCAGATTGAGCTGCTTCTTGTACCGCTTCAAAATTTAGGTTTAAGTATATGTCTTTGAAACGATCATTGGTATTGTATCCTGCCTTATTTAAACTTTCCCATCCTTTTTTACCAATATTCCAAACAGTTACATTGCCTTTATTAAATTGACTGCTGTATTTTTCTGCAACAGTACTCTTTGCTAGTTTAACAATATTGGCATTGTATCCACCACATAATCCTCTATCGGAAGTGATCACAATCAACAATACTTTTTCAATGGTTCTCTCTTCAGCCAACGCCAAAGTGGTGCCACCCTCGATACTGCTCACAATATTGCTGAGCATTTCCTGCAATTTTTGGGCATATGGTCGCATTTGGGTAATAGCGTCCTGTGCACGGCGCAATTTAGCCGCACTTACCATCTTCATTGCCTTAGTAATCTGCTGAGTACTTTGAACACTTTTGATTCGGTTCCTAACCTCTTTTAATTGACCTGCCATTTGTAAGGTTTAAATTTTAAATCTAACGGGTTGCAAAAGTAGCTGAAAAGCCTATAAATTCCAATAAGTTTAATGGATAATTTAAAGGGGCAAACGCAATCCAATGCCATTTCCACTGGCATGAATTTGCAGTTTAGACAATTGACCCTCTAATATTTTGCCATTCCGTCGGTGGTTTCCGTATTGAACCAAGTCGAATACCAATAAAAATGCCCCCTGAAGCAATAAACTATTGCCAAATCCAGTGGTTTTTAGATTATTTAGCCGGTTCCCGTTTTCCTTCAGTAAAAACCCCGTTGCAATATAAGCCAGGTCTAATCCGGAATTGAGCAAGAGTATTTTTTCTAGTTTTTGCTGTGCCAGTTGGTTCTGGGAATAAGTATATTTCTGTGTGAGTTCTTTTCTTAGCTGTATTAATCCCCAACTGGCAATTCCAAGGTTTACAATATTCCAATAGGCGTTCATTTTAAAAAAGTATTCCCCCGAACCAGTTGCATTGGTGGCAGAAATGCTTCCTTGTATGATGTTGACCCCAGCCCAAGCTGCCAGAATGGTCATATTAGATTTGTTTTTATTGTATCTGTCGGCAGCAATAGAATCGCTGATCACAATCAGGCTGTCTAATGCAGTGAGAGGGAGGGTGTCTTGCATAATAAAATGCTTGGCTTGGGCATTTTCCCCAATGTTGGCAATGCGGTATTGGCCAGCCATCATTAATGTTGGGCTTTTTGCAGCTTTTGCATAATTGCCCATTAATAAGCTTAAAAACACCGTTGATAGAATAGTTAATTGCTTCATTTGCTTCTAAAATCAAAACCTTACCTTTGGCGGCTCTTAATCAGGGTGCCAAATTGACTAAAAAAAAATTGTTGCACGCTGTTTGACTGTTAAATTTTTTCATATCAGAGTATTAAAAATATGTTGAAGTTCATTTCTAAGTTATTCGGTGGTAGTAAAAGTGAGAAAGATGTGCAGCAGTTGATGCCAATCATCCAAAAAACCAACCAATTTTTTCAGCAATACCAATCTTTATCAAATGATGAATTGCGAAATAAAACGGTGGAGTTTAAAGCAAGGATTCAAGATCATCTAAAAGGTATTGATGCCGAAATTGCTGCTGAAAAAGCTGCTGCTGAAGCATTGCCTGAAATGGATATTCACGGCAGAGATACCATCTATAAGAATATTGATAAGCTTCGTAAAGACCGTGATAAAAAAATTGAAGAAGCTTTGGCCATTATTCAGCCAGAAGCTTTTGCTGTAATTAAAGAAGCTGCTAGAAGATTTAAAGAGAACGAAGAATTGGTTTCTACGGCTACTCAACTAGATAGAGACTTGAGTGTGAAGAAAGAATATGTAACCATTCAAGGGAATCAATCTGTTTTCAAAAATACCTGGACTGCAGCGGGTGGTAAAGTAACCTGGAATATGGTGCATTACGATGTTCAGTTAATAGGAGGGTCTGTTTTGCATCAGGGTAAAATTGCCGAAATGGCAACGGGTGAAGGTAAAACCTTGGTTTCTACTTTGCCAGCCTACTTAAATGCATTAGCGGGTGAAGGAGTTCATATTGTTACCGTGAATGATTATTTGGCAAAACGTGATAGTGAATGGAACGGCACCTTGTTTGAATGGTTGGGGCTCACGGTAGATTGTATTGATAAGCATGAGCCTAATAGCGAGTCTAGAAGAAAAGCCTACTTAGCAGATATTACCTATGGTACCAATAACGAGTTTGGTTTTGATTATCTAAGAGATAATATGGTGCATAGTCCTGAAGAAATGGTTCAGCGTAAGCACCATTTTGCCATGGTTGATGAGGTAGACTCTGTTTTAATTGATGATGCTAGAACGCCATTGATTATTTCTGGGCCCATTGGATACCAAACTGGCGAACAACAATTCTTTGCATTAAAACCAAGAATTGAAAAATTGGTTGAAGCCCAAAAAAGAGCCACTCAACAATTTTTAACTGAAGCAAAGAAAAAGTTTGCAGAAGGCAATGATGATCCAAAAGATGGTGGCTTGGCTTTGTTCCGTGCGCACCGTGGTCTTCCTAAGAATAGTGCTTTAATTAAGTTCTTAAGTGAGCCGGGAAATCGAGTAAAATTACAGAAGGCAGAGAATCATTATTTAGCAGACCAACAACGTGAAATGCCTAAGGCAGATGAAGAGCTGTATTTTTATATAGATGAGAAAAATAATTCAGTTGAATTAACCGATAAAGGAATTCAATTAATTACTGGTCAAGGAGAAGATCCTCATTTCTTTGTATTGCCCGATATCAGCTTGGGATTGGCCGCTATTGATAATGATGCAAGTTTACCAGCCGATCAAAAATTATTAAAGAAAGAAGCTCTAATTAATGAGTACTCTGTAAAAGCGGATCGTATTCATACGGTTCAACAATTATTAAAAGCGTATACATTATTTGACAAAGATGTTGAGTATGTAGTGATGGATGGTGCTGTTAAAATTGTGGATGAGCAAACAGGTCGTATCCTAGATGGTAGAAGGTATTCTGATGGTTTACACCAAGCTATTGAAGCAAAAGAGAATGTAAAAATTGAAGCAGCTACTCAAACTTATGCAACAGTAACCTTACAGAATTATTTTAGAATGTACCACAAATTAGGTGGTATGACAGGTACGGCTGAAACAGAAGCTGCTGAATTATGGGATATCTATAAGTTAGACGTAGTAAGCATTCCAACGAATGTACCCGCCATTAGAAAAGACGAGGAAGATAAAATTTTCAAAACCAAAAGAGAGAAGTTTGGTGCGGTAATAGACGAGATTGTTTTACTCCGTGAAGCGGGTAGGCCAGTATTGGTGGGTACTACTTCGGTTGAAGTGAGTGAGTTGTTGAGTAGAATGCTCAGACAGAAACAGATTCCACACAATGTATTGAATGCGAAGCAACACTCTCGTGAAGCGCAGATTGTTGCTGAAGCTGGTTTGGCTGGCGCCGTTACCATAGCAACCAATATGGCTGGTCGTGGTACCGATATTAAATTAGGACCTGGTGTTAAAGATGCTGGTGGATTAGCCATCTTAGGTACTGAAAGACATGAATCTAGAAGGGTAGACCGTCAGTTAAGAGGTCGTGCAGGTCGTCAAGGTGATCCTGGTTCTTCTTTGTTCTTTGTTTCTTTAGAAGACGATTTAATGCGCATGTTCGGTAGTGAACGTATTGCTAAAGTGATGGACTTTGCTGGTTACAAAGAAGGCGAAGTAATTCAAGCAGGTATGATTACCAAATCTATTGAACGTGCTCAACGTAAAGTAGAAGAAAACAATTTCGGAATTAGAAAGCGTTTATTGGAATACGATGATGTAATGAATAAACAGCGTACGGTTATTTATACCAAACGCAACCATGCATTGTTTGGAGAAAGGTTGGCGCTAGACTTAGATAATGCGATGTATGCAGTAGCCGAAGGTCTAGTGGTTTCATTTAAAGAACAAAATGAGTTCGACCAATTTAAACTTGCTGCTATTGTAAACTTTGGAATTGATACATCAATTACCCTTGAAGAATTCAATAAAACCAATTCCAATCAATTGGCTGAGAAACTTTATAATGAAGCCATTGCACAATACGAAAAGAGAAAACAAGATATGATGGTTCAGGCTGTTCCTGTATTCAAGAATATTAAGTTACAACAGGGCGCTCATATTGATAATGTAATTGTTCCGTTTACCGATGGTAAACGCCAGGTTCAAGCATTGGCTAATATGGAAAAAACCTTACAAACCAATGGTGCAGAATTATTACACTCGTTAGAAAGAACCGTTACATTAGCATTCATAGACAATGCTTGGAAAGAGCATTTGCGTGCCATGGACGATTTAAAGCAAAGTGTACAAACTGCTACCTATGAACAAAAAGATCCATTGGTAATTTATAAAATGGAAGCATTTGAATTGTTCAGAAAAATGGATGGCGAAGTAAATAGAGAGATTGTTCAATTCTTATGTCATGCTGGTATTCCTTTGGCAGAAGGGGATGAATTACAAGAAGGTCGTCAAGAAAAAACCGATATGAGTAAGTTGAGTGCCAATAAAGACCAAGTAGATGCTGCTGGTCAAGAATATGGTGCCAATGAGAATGATTATTATGATCCAACTCCGGTAAAGCAAGAGCCTGTTAAAGTAGGTCCTAAGATTGGTAGAAACGATCCATGCCCTTGTGGAAGTGGTAAGAAATTTAAGTCTTGCCATGGTAAAGACGCATAAATCAAATAAGATTAAAATAAAAACCCGATGTATTACATCGGGTTTTTTTATATGTTAATTTTTTAGATGGCCAATGAGTTAAATTAAAATGCATAAGCGATTCCAAAGTCCATGCAGAATGATTTTATTTGCGAAGTAGTATTGCTGGCATTGGTCCAAGTATATTTTCTTGTTCCAATATTGAACTTGAATTTCAATTTATTGTCTTCGTCGTCAAAATCTACAAAAGAGACACCCCAACCAAAAAATTGCGGTGAACGGGTAACATCTGCATATCCTTCTTCTTTTAATTTGACGCCAGGTGAAATTCCGCCTTCTACGTATAAGCCACTCAATGCCCAAGTTCCTCCGATAATAAATAGGTTAGTGAATCCAGCGTTTTTAAATACTTCTTTTTGATCATCTGGATTAAAACCATCTTTGAAAGCAAAAGGATAAATCCTTGCTCCAATTGGTTTTTGTGTCATGGTCACATTCGTTAAAAAAGTGGTTTGATTTCTGAAATTCTGTGGCTCTAATCCTGCTATAGCAGCCACTTTTACAAACATTTTATTGGTATATCCTACATTCAAAAAATTGTATTCTGCGGTTAGTCTTGGCTGTATACCTTTTGATTTATAAAACTGCCCAAAAACTTCGGTTGCTTTAGGACTGGCAATACCAATGTAAATTCCTAATCTGGGTTTCATGCCTTTTTGTGCATTTGCAGAAAAAAATGTAATAAAAAAGCATAGGGTTAATAAGCACTTATTCATGTTGATGTATTTTATGCGAATGAAGCGCTTTTTAACAGCGGCAACAATACCGTAGTTACGGTATTTGCTATCTTTGCTTAAATTGAATGTATGCAGTTAGCTCCTTATATAGATCATACGATATTAAAACCGACCACTTTAGTAGCTGAAGTAGCGCAAATTTGTAAAGAAGCCGCAGAATATGGGTTTGCTGCAGTTTGTGTTCCTCCCAATTTTGTAAAAAAAGCAAAAGAGTTCTTAGTAGGAACCAACGTTAAAGTAGCCACAGTGATTGGATTCCCCTTTGGCTATTCAGCAGTAGAAGCCAAATTAGCTGAAATTGTTTTAGCGATGGTTGATGGGGTTGATGAATTGGATGTAGTGGCTAATATTAGTGCCATAAAAAATCAAGACTGGGTCTATCTGGCTAATGAATTGAATCATATTATGCCAGTAGTGAAATCTAAAAATAAGGTCATTAAAATCATTATAGAAAGTGGTATTCTTACTCAAGATGAAATTATTAAATGTTGTGAATTATATGGTGTTGCAGGGATTGACTTTTTAAAGACCTCTACTGGTTATGCAGAAAAAGGGGCTTCAGTGGAAGCGGTAAAGTTGTTTAGATTGCATTTGCCTGAAGTTGTTCAAATTAAAGCCTCAGGGGGCATCAGAGATTATGCTTTTGCTGCTGAATTAGTGGAAGCTGGTGCAACTAGATTGGGCTGTAGTGCTAGTTTGGCTATTGTAAAGGGAGAGCCAAATGCAAATAACGCAACGTATTAACCTTATATTTACCCCATGAAAACAAGGTTGTTTTTATTACTAGTTGGGTTGCTGCTTTTTTCAGGCGTTTTTGCTTGTTCAACCGATACCGTCATTATAACAAAAGATGCTCGTTTAGATATTTTGGTAGCAAAGCAAAACCAAATAAATAAACGAACAGCCATGATGACCAGTGCTGGTTTGTACAAAGGATATCGTTTACAAGTAATTAGTACTGCTAAAAGAGACGATGCCAATAAAATGAAAACTGATTTGATGAATCGTTTTCCAGAACAAAAAACCTATACCCTTTTTCAATCACCCAACTTTAAAGTTCGAATAGGCAACTTCTTAAAGAAAGAAGATGCTGAGAAATATAGAAATCAAATCAGTAAATTTTTTCCAAAGGGAATTTATATTGTAGAAGATACAATTGAATATACCCCACCAGAAGAAGAACAAGAATAGTTAAGCAATCAGCATGATAAAAGATAAAATTAAAGCACTCGCTCATACTATTGCTCCAGAACTGATTGGCATCAGGCATCATTTGCATGCCAATCCTGAACTGAGTTATCAAGAATTTAAAACATCCGCTTTTGTTCAAAATGAATTAACCCAAATGGGGATTGGTTTTGAAGTGAAAGCTACCACTGGAATATTAGCAACCATTGAAGGAAAAAACCCTGCATCCAAAGTAATTGCGTTGAGGGCTGATATGGATGCACTTCCTATTCAAGAAGAAAATAATGTGCCCTATCAATCAATTAATAAGGGAGTGATGCATGCTTGTGGGCATGATGTGCATACAACCGTTTTATTAGGGGCGGCTCGTATTTTAAATGATTTGCGTGCTGAATGGGAGGGAACTATTAAGCTTTTATTTCAACCAGGTGAAGAGCGAAATCCTGGCGGTGCCAGTTATATGATCAAGGAAGGGGTTTTAGAGAATCCAAGACCCAATGGTATTGTGGCATTGCATGTACATCCTGGCTTAGACGTTGGTAAATTAAGTTTTAGAAAAGGTCGTGTCATGGCTAGTGCCGATGAAATTTATATCACCATTAGGAGTAAGGGTGGGCATGCTGCAGCACCTCATTTAACAGCAGATACTGTATTGATTGCTTCCCACTTAATTGTGAGTTTACAACAAATTATTTCTAGAAATAATAGTCCTATATCACCTTCTGTATTATCTATCTGTTCAATACAAGGGGGAAATACAACGAATGTAATACCCAGCGAAGTAAAGTTGATGGGAACATTTAGGGCCATGGATGAAATATGGCGATACAAAGCACATGAATTGATTAGAAAGCAAGCAATAGGATTGGTGGAAAGCATGGGCGCTGAAATTGATTTGCATATTGATATTGGATATCCAACTGTTGACAACGATCCTGGTTTCACTGAATTGGCTTGGCAAATTGCCAACGATTATATGGGCAAACAAAATGTGGAAGAAACCGAATTGAGAATGGGTGCAGAAGATTTTGGATACTATACCCAAGTGATACCAGGCTGTTTCTTTAGACTCGGTGTACGCAATGAGTCTAAAGGTATTATCCATCAAGTGCATACCCCTAAATTTGATATTGATGAATCAGCTATTGAAATTGGTGCTGGTATGATGGCTTATTTAGGAATTAGTTTAACCAAATAGTTTACAACGAAACATATTTATGTCTGAAAATAAACACTCTAAATTACGCAGAGAACAAGCATTGGAATATCATTCAAGTGGTAGGCCAGGTAAAATTGAAGTGATTCCTACAAAGGAAGCTAAAACCCAAAGGGATCTTTCATTGGCGTATAGTCCTGGTGTTGCAGAACCTTGTAAGGAAATAAAAGAGAATCCTGAAAATATTTATAAGTATACAGCTAAGGGAAATCTGGTTGGCGTAATTACCAATGGTACTGCGGTTCTAGGGCTTGGAGATATAGGTCCTGAAGCCAGTAAGCCAGTAATGGAAGGGAAAGCGGTTCTGTTCAAAATATTTGCAGACATTGACGTGTTTGATATTGAAATCAACGAAACGGATCCTGATAAATTTGTAGAAATTGTAAAATCTTTAGAGCCCACATTTGGAGGGATTAATTTAGAAGATATCAAAGCG
>JACCDH011783089.1_pt1 | contig 14561 bp, 18 predicted proteins | sample 7442481 | NCBI WGS metagenome assembly JACCDH01 (sample SAMN15323433, study PRJNA562643) | freshwater metagenome | isolation source: river surface water | place: USA:Blue River Watershed | collected 2017-08-15
AGAATTAAAACCCCTTTTAACTCTAAAAATCACTTCTCTTAAATCAGATACAGATAATATATTTTTTATAATAGTGAATTTAATATAAAGAAAATTATTAATACATATTTTTCATAATTTATTTTATACTTAATAAACTGGTTTTAGTAATATTTTCTTTGTACTAGGGATAAGATCTTCTTTATTTTTACAATTACTTTTAGTAATCATTGATATGAATAGTTCCATAATTATAATTATGTTTTCATTCATAAAGTGTAAAGGATGTCAAAATATACTATAAAAGCCAATATACTATAACAGCATACTATAATATGGTAAACTAGTTCATACATCAATAACTGCGTATTCTGATTTTAATAATACTATTACAATTAAACAAAATATTTGTTGATATATCAACATACAAGTGGTAGTAATTAAAGTTCAAAAATTGAATTTTATTATATTGTATTTATGAATCCATTAGAAATTGGTGATATACTGAATCTTATAGTAGAGTATCTTATAGATCCACAAAATTTGCTAGTAAATCACAGCATGTTATATCGATTATATAATCATCCTGATATAGTTTTTATAAGATCTCATAAAAAATCAGATATTCCTAAATATGGATCTCCAAAATTCTTAAGTTTATATACATATGAAAATGCTATAGTTCCAGCAATTATATACGGAAATTTACCAGTAGTTAAGCACTTACTATTAGATGCTAGTGATCCAAATTATATTAGATGTGCCTGCAGCAATGGACATCTAGAAATTGTAAAATATCTAGTATCACTTAACGTTAATTTTACTGCTGTTAATAAAGCATTTCAATATGCTAGTTTAATGGGACATCTAGAAATTGTAAAATATCTAATATCACTTGGTGTTGATTATACTATCGATAATAATGCCGCGGTTCGGTGGGCTATTGAATGGGGACAACTGGAAATAGTAAAATATTTAGTTTCGCTTGGTGCTGATTGTACAGATGATAATAATACTGCAATTCAGTGGGCCAGTAAAAAGGGACATTTAGATATGGTTAAATACTTAATATCGCTCGGTACCGATTATAATTCCTCGATTCAATGGGCTAGCGGAGGTGGACATTTATCTATAGTTAAATATTTAGTATCACTTGGTGTTGATTGTACTGCTAATGATAATGCGGCAATTAAATGGGCTAGTAGTAATGGACATCTAGTTGTAGTTAAATATTTAGTATCACTTGGAGCTGATTATGCTGCTGATAATAATTACTCAATTCAACATGCTAGTGGTAATGGACACTTAACTACTGTTAAATATCTAGTATCATGCGGTGCTGATTGTACAGCTAATAATAATTCTGCAATTCGTGATGCTAGTCGATACGGATATCTGGATGTAATTAAATATCTAGTATCATGTGGTGCTGATTGTACAGCTAATAATAATTCTGCAATTCGTGATGCCAGTCGATGCGGATATCTGGATGTAATTAAATATCTAGTGTCATGCGGTGCTGATTGTATGGCTAATAATAATTCTGCAATTCAGTGCGCCATTGAAAAAAGACATCCAGACGTAATTAAGTATCTATTATCATGTGGTGCCGATTACCATTGCGCGATTAAATGCGCTAAAAAATGTAACTATACAGAAATTATCGAGTATTTAATATCTCTCAGTTAAAAAGAGTACTAGTAAGTGTATTTGTTTTTTAGTGTCTATAATAATTCAGAAACTAAATTTTATTATACTATATTTATGAACCCACTAGAAATATATGATATACTAAATCTTATAGTGGAATATCTGATATATCCACAAAACTTATTAGTTAATCGTAATACGCTAAATCAATTATATAATAATCATAATATAGTTTTTATAAGATCGCATAAAAAATCAGATATTCCTAAATATGGATCTCCAAAATTTTTGAGCATTTATACAGATAGTGATGCTTTAGATATAGCAGTTAAATATGGAAATTTACTGGTAATTAAGGGTTTGATAACAAATACAGTTGATCCTAAATATGTTCAATGCGCCAGTAAAAATGGACACACTGAAATAGTTAAATATTTAGTATCACTCGGCGCTGATTATACTGCTAATAATAATAATGCAGTTCAGTGGGCTAGTGGAAATGGACATCTAGATACTGTTAAATATTTAGTGTCACTCGGCGCTGATTATACTGCTGATAATAATAATGCAGTTCAGTGGGCTAGTCTAAACGGGCATCTAGCCATTGTTAAATACTTAGTATCACTTGGTGCTAATTATACCGCTGATAATAATAGAGCAATTCAATTAGCTAGCATGAATGGACATCTAGAAACAGTTAAATACTTAGTATCACTTGGTGCTGATTATACTGCTGATAATAATAAAGTAATTCGACATGCTAGTAGTAATGGACATCTAGCTATAGTTAAATACTTGGTGCTGATTATACTTCCAAAAATAACTACGCAATTCAATATGCCAGTAGAAATGGACATATTGAAATTGTTAAATACCTAGTATCACTTGGTGCTGATTATACTGTCGAAAATAACTACGCAATTCGATATGCTAGTGGACATGGACATATTGAAATTGTTAAATATTTAGTATCACTTGGTGCTGATTATACTGCTAATTATAGTAACGCACTTCAGCAGGCTAATACAAAAGGTCATACAGAAATAGTTAAATATTTAAAATCACTCAATACTAAATAATAAAAAATTATAAAACTGTTATGAACTATTACTATTTTTTAAATATTGTTAAAACACAAAGAATGTATTTTTTTATAAAGATGAATTTATATTACTCTATACTATGAATCCACTAGAACTTAGCGATACCTTGAACCTTATAGCAGAATATCCACAGGTTAACCACAAGATACTAAATCAATTATAAAATAATCATAATATAGTTTTATAAGATCTCATAAAAAATTAGATATTCCTAAACGCGGATCTCCAAAATTCCTAAGTATTTGTACAAATACTAATGCTTCAGATATAGTAGTTAAATATAGAAATTTTTTACATAAATTCCATAAATAAAATCACTAATATATAGCTTAGATTATGCTTATTGATCTATATCGACTTTAAAAATTTTGGTAATTATATATTCCGTTACTAAAATTTTTATATCATTTTTAAAAAATTGATTTTTTTTAACTTATTGTATTATGGATTTCATTACTAGATTGTTTAGTGTTGGAAATACTCCTATTGAGCGTGATGAAGATTATAACAAAAATTTTGAGGAATATCTTAAAAAGAGAGAAGAAATCAATCAACAAGAACAAGAAAGAATATTTTACGACGAGATGTTATATATGATTGAACGTGGAAATATGCGTAAAAGAATCCAAACAGAAGAAATTCGACAAGATTTCGAAGCAGAACTTAGAAAATCTAATTCAAACTCTGAAGAACCTGATGTGTCACCAATTAAAGTGGCCTGTATTCTTGGAGTAGTTATTGCTTCTACTGGCATTATTATTTCAAAACTCTAAAGGGTTTATTATTTTTTACATAAATTCCATAAATAAAATCACTAATATATAGCTTAGATTATGTTTATTGATCTATATCGACTCTAAAAATTTTGGTAATTATATATTCCGTTACTAAAATTTTTATATCATTCTAAAACATTGTTTTTCTAGTTTATTAAATTACGGATTTCATTACCGAATCATTTGGGGTTAAATATATTGCTGATAATAATTTCACAATTCAATTAGCTAGTGGAAATGGACATATTGAAATTGTTAAATATTTAGTATCACTTAGCATTGATTATACTACTAATTATAATTTTGTAATTCAACAGGCTGATACAAAAGATTATATTGAAATTGTTAAATATTTAAAGTCACTCAATACTAAATAATAAAAATATAAAATCATTACGAACTATTACTATTTTTTAAATGTCGCTAAAGAATTAATGATATATTTTTTATAAAGATGAGTTTATAATACTCTATATCCATGATTCCACTAGAACTTAGTGACACCCTAGAACTTATAGTAGAATATCTTATACATCCGTAAAACTTATTAGTTAATCACGATACACTAATAGATTATACGATATCCACAATATAGTTTTTATAAGATCTCATAAAAAATCCGATATCCCTAAATATGAATCTCTGAAATTCTTGAGCGTTTATATAGATACTAATGCTTTAGATATAGTAGTTAAATATGGAAATTTACCAGTAGTTAAGAGTTTAATAGTAAATATAGTTGATTCTAAATATGTTCAATGCGCCAGTGAAAATGGACACACTGAAATAGTTAAATATTTAGCATCACTTGGTGCTGATTATACCACTGATAATAATTACGCGATTCAACTTACTAGTAAAAATGGACATTTAACAATAGTTAAATATTTAATACCACTCGGTGCTGATTATACTGCTAACGATAATAACGCAATTCGGTGTGCCAGCATGAATGGACATCTAGATACAGTTAAATATTTAGTGTCACTTGGTGCTGATTATACTGCTAATAATAATTACGCAATTCAATGGGCTAGTGGAAATGGACATCTAGATACAGTTAAATATTTAGTGTCAATTGGCGCTGATCATACTGTTAATAATAATTTTGTGATTAAATGCGCTAGTATAAACGGTCATACAACTATAGTTGAGTATCTAAAATTACTCAATACTAAATAATATAAATTATAAGATTATTATAAAGCTACTACTATTTTTTAAATATCGCTAATGTATTTTTTATAAAATTGAATTTATATTATACTACACCTATGAATCCATTAGAAATTAGTGATACCCTGAACCTTATAGTAGAATATCTTATACACCCACAAAATTTATTAGTTAACCACAATACACTAAATCAATTATATAATAACCACAATATAGTTTTTATAAGATCTCATAAAAAATCAGATATTCCTAAATATGGATCTCCAAAATTCTTGAGTATTTATACAAATAGCAATGCCTTAAATATAGCAGTTAAATACGGAAATTTACCAGTAGTTAAGAGTTTAATAACAAATACAGTTGATTCCAAATATGTTCAATGTGCCAGTGAAAATGAATATACTGAAATACTTAAATATTTTTTAAAAAAAAAGAAGGAAAAATTGGTGAAATTTTAATGAATCCAGTTTTTACAGATGAGACGAGCCACATCAGGGATAATGAGATTGTTTAACAACATAAATCGTTGAATTATTTCTTGGCATAAGAGCGGCGCAAGAAACAATCGATGATTAGGACATGTTGTATTACAAAGACAATTGCTTCCAAACAAATTTATACGATGAATCGTATAAAGATATTTGAGCAAGCTTCGGTGTCGGTCGTTCAACTGCTTAAACAGAGATTCATTAACTAAAACACCAAAACCAACCTTCGTTCCTAGTTCAGCAGGAATAGTAATCTTATCATTGTGTGTAGCCCAAAACACACTGACAAGAGCTTGAATGTTGACATAATTGTATCGAGTACATACTTTTATGGCATCAGACGGAGTATTACAAACATATTGATACCAGTTACCTTTACAGTCAAGAGTATCAAGAATAAATGTAACAGAGAGAGAATCGAAACTGTCAATATTTGAGTTCATAGGCAACTTATAGAAAAAAATCATTTTTTCTTATAAATTTGATGATTTTTGTATTAATATTAAATATGAAATTTTATACTATGGTGTCAATGAATATAGATTGTATATTATGTATATAGAGTATCAGAGTCTGATAATAAATTTATATTAGCATTGACATATAAGACAATATATAACTACGTAATTACCAGACACTTGCTAAAAAATGTTTTTTTTTCAATAATTAATACTCCAAACTAGTTACAAGTTTTTAATTAATTTTAATGAAAGATTATCAATTGTGTGTTATTACATATACTCAACTATGGTGCCACATGTATTGTTGACACTAAATATCATTACTGATCTATAATAAGTTTACTTATTGCGAGATACACACAAAAAAAAGGAAGAAGAGTGAAAATGTTTAATCAGAATAATGATCAACCATACTCATGATCAGGTTTGCTAAATCTTGGTTAAGAAATTTCTCAAGAAACTGATGAAGGTCAGAGCAGGGTCGTTGAGGAAATGATTGGCAGTTAGCACAGGCAGATTTAGTAATACAAAGATTACCAAATGCTGGACTGTACCGGACGGCGTGTGTTGTAAACATAATATTTAAAAAATAGTAGTAGTTCATAACAGTTTCGTAATTTTTTATTATTTAGTATTGAGTGATTTTAAGAATTTAACTATGGCTGTATGACCATTGAGATTAGCCCACTGAACTGTATTATTATTAGTAGTATAATCAACGCCAATTGACACTAAATATTAAATACTTGACAATTTCTGTGTGTCCATTTTCATTAGCCAATCGAATTGTGGCGTAATTGTTAGTAGTATAATTAGCACCAGCTGATACTAAATATTACTGTGTGACATCTCACTAAACTGGATTTACTTAAATATTTTTTGACATAACTTCACCTTATTCGAAAAAAACAAAGAAGGAAAAATTAGTGAAAGATTAAGAGATTAGTTTTTCACGAATAATTGAAGCAACATCAGGAATGACAAGCTCGCTAAGTAGCAGACTTTTTTGAATAGTAGCTTGGCACATAAATGGACCAAGGAACATTCTAAAATATGGACAGGCTACTTTACAAGAACAACCAAACAAGTCATATTTACGATCGTACTTGACACGTAAATAGTCAAGTGAAGACTGATGTTGTTCAATAAATCGCTTGAACAAATCTTCATTAACCAAAACACTAGAACCAACCTTCACGCCAACTTCTTTCGGAAGCGTCCTGACATCGGTATGTGCAGCCCAAAGCACATATACAACAATACAAGAATTGACATACTTGCCATAAACAAACTCTAAAATTTCAATGTCTGTCAAACTTTCTAAGTATTGCTTATCAGGGTGATTATCATCAATAATAAGTTTAATATCCTCAGCGATCAAATCGTAATTCATTAGGCAATTATGTAAAAAAATCAATTTTTTGTAAATTAGCTTAAGTAAACACCAGGGCAACTAAATATACTTAAATATTATTTTCCTGTAAATAAATAACTATTGATTAGAATAATCAGATCAGCTCTCACTCTCAATACTATAAATCGAAACATGGTTACTTTCTAAAATCTATTAAAACTCTGTCAAAAAAAACAAAGAAGGAAGAGGGGGTGAAATTGTATATGGCTACTAGGAATTTAAAGGAGCAGTAACATCTTACAAATTTCTCTGGTTAGTTCTGGAAGAAGAACACAGTTCAAAAGCATTATGCTAAAGATCATTTTTCGACTGCATGGACGCGCGTCGAGAAAGACTCTAGATGGTGGACATGCTATTGGACAGTGGCATTGGGTACCAAACAAGTTTATATTATGATCAATATAAAGTTGTTCGAGGAATTCAGTGCCATAACTAGAGATAAACTTGTCAAATAGTTTTTGTGACACTAAAACACCCGCCTCTACCTTCGTCCCAATCAGTTGATTAATATCTGATCCTTTGTGTGCTGCCAAAAGCGCATGAATAATATCTGAAGGAGTGAATGTATGAATAGTGAGATCTTTCAACCAACTTTTAACTCTGTAAGTAGACATAGGATTATACCCCAAGTCATACTTAATAAGACAAATAATGTTTTGCCGATTGTTATAATTCATAGACAATTACACTAAGAAAATCAATTTATATTAAAAATTGGAAAAGTAATTCTACAATTAACACTATATAAAAAATACAAAGAAGGATAAAATTAAAAAAAAATGATTTTTTCGGTATCAAGTGTTAAGATGTTGCGAAAATCTAACGACTACGCTATTTCTATGGTTAAATCGATCAGTGAAAACCGTTTGTCTGCTCAATGTAGACAATCGGTTATAAACGAACTTAACCTCAAGGTAGTAGGAGGTGTTATTATCTTAGACAGAGATTTTTGCGACGTGGCTCTTGCGCATCCAGAAATCTTGAAAGATTGCGATGCCGACCCTATGCTCTTTGGCGCCTGCTGTTCTCAGCCGTCAAATTCATGTGATGGATGTCGATCAATGCCTTCCCAGCCTTGCCGATACCAAACATGGACTGAATACTTTCAATCATTCATTCTCTAAGAATTTTCACCTCCCCTTCCTTTTTTTGGATGCGTAAAAGTAAATATATTAGCATTACTCAGTTAGTATTATGTAAAAATTAAGATTTAAAATTATAAAATATTTTGTATCCTTACAAAATACAAACACAATCAACCACGTTTTTAAACATGCGAGCACAAATGGATATCTTGACATCATACAATTTTTAGTATCACTACGAAATCCTGATACGACTTTATATATAAATATTAACAATTGTGCTATACAGCTTGCTTCTGAAAACGGGCATCTTGAACTTGTAAAATATCTTGTATCCATAAGTGCTGACCCCACTATCAATGATAATTACCCTATCCGGCAGGCTAGTGTAATAGGCTATCTTGGGCTTGTAAAATATTTAGCATCCATTCAAAGTCACACGACTTTGGTTGATTGTATAGCTAATGATAATTATGCTATTCGGTTAGCTGCTGAATATGGTCATCTTGACACTGTAAAATATCTCGTATCCATAGGCGCTGATCATACTGCCCACAATAATCGCGCGATACAATCTGCCTCCGAAAATGGTCATACTGAAGTGGTGGATTATTTGCGTTCCCTATAAGATTCGCCTTATTTTTTCGTTAAATATCTATCATACCTTAAAAAATAAATTGGTTATAATGTAAAACATGAACCCACTTGAAATTAGAGATACTCTGAGTCTTATTGTGGATTTAATTCTAAGTCCGCAAAACCTATTAGTGAATCAGCACATACTACAGTTGTTGTATAATCACCCTGACCTAATTTTCATTAGAAATCACATGAAATCAGATATCCCTAAATGCGGGCTTCCAAAATTCCTGAGCTTATATACAGGCCCTGATCCACTAGAAATTGCTATTGAATATGGAAATACTGAGATGGTTAAGCATTTAACATCTACAATAACTAATAAAAACTGGATTCGAATATCTGCTGAAAAAGGTTACCTTGAACTCGTAAAATATCTAGTATCCATTCGAAGTGATATGACTTCGGCTGATGTTATGGCTAATAATAATGAGGCATTGCGAGCTGCTAGTACACATGGTCATCTTGAACTCGTAAAATATTTAGTGTCTATAGGAGCTGATATTATGGCTAATGATAATTATGCAGTACAAGCGGCTAGTATACATGGTCATCTTGAACTCGTAAAATATTTAGTGTCTATAGGAGCTGATATTATGGCTAATGATAATTATGCATTACGAACTGCTAGTAGTCATGGTCATCTTGAACTCGTAAAATATTTAGTGTCTATTCGGAGTCATAATATGACTTTGGCTGATGTTATGTCTAATATTAATTACATAGTATGGATTTCTAGTATACATGGTCATCTTGAACTCGTAAAATATTTAGTGTCTATGGGAGCCGATGTTATGGCTGATAATAATTATGTATTACGAGCTGCTAGTATGTGTGGTCATCTTGAACTCGTAAAATATTTAGTGTCTATAGGAGCTGATGTTATGGCTGATAATAATTATGCATTACGAACTGCTAGCGAAAATGGTTATCTTGAACTCGTAAAATATTTAGTGTCTATTCGAAGTCATATGACTTCGACTGATGTTACGGCTTGGAATAATTACGCGATAAAAGCTGCTAGTGAAAATGGTCATACTGAAGGCGCTGATTATACTGCTGAAAATAATATGGCTATTCAATTAGCTAAAAAAAATCATCATGTCGAGATTGTAAGTTATTTGGAATCGCTATAAGTTTTACCTGAACTTTATTTTTTCCCAAAATCGCCATACTATAGATCGACTAATTCATTCACACTCCCAACTATAGTCATGTTTCATAAACATAAAAATATACCACTCGAAAAATGTTGCTCCCAAAAAAAGTTGACCCGAGTCAGACCATGTTGAGTTTTGAGTCAGCACTTTTTTGAACCCCAAATTCAATCTAACACTTTTTCATATTATTCCACTTTTTACATTTTAAATTCCAGCACTAATGTTCATGCCCATTCACACTCCCAACCATATACATATTCCGCAGCCATAAAAATTTGCCGTCCAAAAAAAATGTTAACCTGGGTCAGGTCCATACCGTGTTTCGGGTTAGCACTTTTTTGAACCCCAAATTCAATCTAACACTTTTTCATGTCACACCACTTTTTACAGTTTAAATTTTAGTAACATATTTCATGTTCATTCACACTCCCAACCATGGACATATTCCGCGAACATAAAAATTTATCACTCGAAAAATGTTACTTCAAAAAAAATGTTGACCTGAGTTAGGTCTATGTTGAGTTTTGAGTCAACACTTTTTTGAACTCTGAATTCAATCTAACACTTTTTCATGTCACACCACTTTTTACAGTTTAAATTTCAGTAACATATTCCATACCCATTCGCACATTCAGCCATGGGCATATTCCACGGACATAAAAATTTATCACACGAAAAATGTTATTTCAAAAAAATGTTGACCTGGGTTAGAAGGACTTCATGTTTTGGGTCAGCACTTTTTTGAACTCCAAATTCAATCTAACACTTTTGTATATTATTTCACTTTTTACAGTTTAAATTTCAGTAACATATTTCATGTTCATTCGCACATTCAGCCATGGGCATATTCCGCGAACATAAAAATTTATCGCACGAAAAATGTTACCTCAAAAAAATGTTGACCTGGGTTAGGTATATGTTGAGTTTTGGGTCAGCACTTTTTGAACTCTAAATTCACTATAACTCCATGTTATACAGTTTTTACAGCTTAAATTTCAGGAACATATTTCGTGTTCATTCTCTTATTTACAGTAAAAATTGATCACTCCATGATAGGTATAAGATACACCTCATCGATATGCTCTTAATACTACACCCATTTTTACAAATTCCAGTGAATATATAAATCAGGTCGCATCCTGATATACTCTCGACAAGTCTGATGTCACTGATAATCCGAAATGATAACAGACTGACCGAGTGGTCTATCTACATCAAATACTAAAAATTTTACTATTTATAGTTTTCTTAAATATACTGAAATTTAATACCTTTAGTTTATAAAAAATTGTTTTTTTTATAACTAATGTAACTAATGTTTTCGTTTATAAAACATAGAAATGAAAATAAACTCAATCATTGTGGTGACACAAAAGTAACTAGTCACAAATTGGGCCTTAGACTTATTACACATAATATAAAAATATCACAAACATCTCAGGGAAAAGACATAAGTAACTTAGTTAAAAATGGGAGTAACGACATTTATACACCAATTCCTAACCACATTCGATAAACATATCAGTTGATTTGCTATTATTTTTTACATACCAAACTAAAAAAATTGAATTTAGTTTTACGCATACAATGGAATCATTTACAAACGAGGAACAAATAAAAACTGTTAAGTATTTATGCGAAACAGATAATGTTCAAGAATTTCTTAAAGTTCCAAAAGAATTTATAACCAAACACGGTGAATATTTATTCAAATATTCATGTTTACACGGTAAGTTTAATATCGTAAAAATAATTTTGGATGAATATAATCCAAAAATATATTGTAATATTGATATTGCCTGTGTATCAGGAAACTCCGATCTTGTCGAATTTCTACTAGAATATTACCACGGCCAATATACTGCAGCTATTTATGAAGCTTGCCATAATACAGATATTAGCTATATTGAAAAATTAGTATTATGTAAAACCACTAGTTTGACTAACGCAATGTCCCAGGCAGCACTCAATGGCCATGTAGTAATAGTTAGATTATTAATGAATTGGACAATCTCTGATTAAGCTACTATTATTTTTTATATTCAGCCCAAACAGATATCATCTATCTACTAATTACTAATATACAATAGCTACCTCTGCAGATATTACCATTTCAAAAAAATCTCCTACCACTAACATTTTTTACAAACCACACTTGCCAAATTAGATATTTTTTACAACCACCCTAAAGATATTCACATATATACTAAACTAGCACATTTTCAACAGTGAAACTTAACGAAAGTTATCAACACTTACCGAATTAATAGCATCTCAAAACATTAACTACAAAAAATTGTTTCACTGAAAAAATGTTAACTTGGCCTCGGCCGACTTTAGGTTTTGAACTAGCACTTTCTCTTACATTTCTATAGTTTAAATTTAAGCAACATATTTCCATGTTCATTCGCGCTCCCAACCATAGATATATTTCACAAACATAAAAATTTACCACTCGAACTTATACTTCACCAAAACACTATTTCAAAAAAATGCTAACATCCTATCTGGTTTTATGTTTTGGGCCAACACTTTTTTGAACTCTGTTACTATAACTTCTTCATATTAAATTCCAACATTAATTTTCACGTTTGTTCGCACTCCCAACTATATTTTACATAAATTTTGACATAAAAAAATTATCACTTAAAGCTATATGACTTCGCAAAAATGTTAACTCAAGTTAGAGAGACTTTATGTTTTGAGTTAACACTTTTTTTAAATCTTAAATTCAATCTAACACTTTTTCATATCATTTCACTTTTTACAATTTAAATTCCAGCATTAATTTCCATGTTCATTCGCACTCTTAACTATATTTTACATAAATCCCAACATAAAAAATTATCACTCAAAGCTATATGATGACTTCGCCAAAATATTACTCCAAAAAATGTTAGCCCAGGTATAAAGGGACTTTATTTTTTGAGCTCTGTTTATCATAACTTCTTCGTCCCAAATTCCAGTAAAATATTTTAATAAACACATAACACTAAACCAACATACCCTAATAATGAATTTAATCTAAAGAAAATTATCGACGTATATTTTTATTAACAACACGCTTGCTGAATTAATAGTATCTCAAAACACTGACTACAAAAAAATCATTTTCATATATACCAAATACTAAAACCATTTATAGTTTCCTCTAATACCAGTAATCAAGTTTGTAAAAAATTGATTTTTTTCTAATTAATGTAAAAATGTTCTCATTCATGAAACGTAGAAATGAAAATAGGCTCAACACTATTAATCATTACGACAGTGATGGCAATCTCACAAAAATTACCTATCATAATTCCAATGGTGAATTAGTTCACACTTCAAAGGTTGAATATGGTGACACAAAAGTTGCTAAATTCATTAACCAAGCAACTGGTCCATATGCCGAAGTATCTATAGCAGCATCAATGGTTACTCTTGGAGGAATTTTATTCATTACTTTAATCCGACTCTAAATTGAGATACAATTTATTTTTTACAAATAGAAGTAGATGACCGAGTGGTTCCAACTCAGATAGCAATTTATAATTTATTGCCGCAACTATAGATAGTAAACATTTACATATCATTCTATTAAAAATTGATTTTTTTCTAATTAATGTAATAATGTTTTCATTCATAACAGGTAAACGTATACATAAATCAGTCAATCATTATGATAAGAATGGCCATCTTGAAAAAATTACTTACTATGATTATAGAAATAACTTAGTTCGTACTTCAAATGTTGAGTATTCCGAGTCAAATCTTCTTAAACATATTGATCACTATGACGATTATGATAGAGTGATTAAGACTACCTATTATAATTCCAATAATGAAATAATCCATAAATCAAAGATGAAATACTATGAAACAAATGTTTCGCCTTCTACCGTATGTATGATATCACCAATATTTGCGTTGATGTGTTTTATAATTAGTGAAGCTGTTAAAAAATCATAGGCAGTAATTTATTTTTATAAATGATACTGTGAATGTTGATTTTATTTTTTGATATCAACATAGTTAGTAGATATACCAAACTAGCGGTTAACATATCTCTATAGCTAATTTAGAAGTTGTGCGGGAATAATAGTCGCTGTTATACAATTAGAAATACTAATATATAATGTTATAACAAATGACCGAATGGTCGACGGCGGCCGGCATTTTTACATGGGACGGCTGGACTGGTTTTTTTTGACAGAGGTGGAGAGAAATAATGAGTCGACTATCGGCAGATTTTTTTTGTGAACGCGGCCAAAAAAAAGTAAGGGTCAGCGGGTGGATATTTAGTTGGGCGGGTGAAGAGGTCGGCCACGCAGAATGGGTCAATAATTATTTAATATTTTTCATACATAAAAATCTGTATGTATATATACTGAGGTATATATATAGCTTTGCTATATCATCACCATGTGATGTATATATTACATACTTTGTATGTAATACCTCAGTATATATACATACAGATTTTTATGTATGAAAAATATTAAATAATTATTGACCCATTCTGCGTGGCCGACCTCTTCACTCGCCCAACTAAATATCCACCCGCTGACCCTTACTTTTTTTTGGCCGCGTTCACAAAAAAAATCTGCCGATAGTCGACTCATTATTTCTCTCCACCTCTGTCAAAAAA
>JACCDH010392347.1_pt1 | contig 14557 bp, 13 predicted proteins | sample 7442481 | NCBI WGS metagenome assembly JACCDH01 (sample SAMN15323433, study PRJNA562643) | freshwater metagenome | isolation source: river surface water | place: USA:Blue River Watershed | collected 2017-08-15
CTTCGAACTTTTCTCGACGCCGACAAGGTTGGGCTTGCAAGTCATTTCAGAATCAGCGCGCTAAGCCTGAGCTATGCACTCGAAACCGGCCTAGATGTAGATCAAATTCGCACGACGCTCGTCGAGCTCTCAGGAAAGAATCTGCCACAACCGGTTGAGTACCTGCTTGCCGACGTGGCCCGAAGATTTGGCCGACTGCGTGTGGTCGCCGACGATACCGGCGCCTCAAGCTTCATCGAGGTTCACGAACCTGCTTTCGCGATTGAGCTGGCCAACGATCTGCGCCTGCGCAGCCTCAGCCTTCGACAGATTGAGCCTCTTCGACTGTTCACCAAATTCAGCGCGGATGTCGCCTACTACACCCTGCGTGAAAACGGGCACCTCGCGGTTCGAGTAACAGCGAAAGGCAAGATTGTTTCGCCAGAAAAGATTGCGTTTGGCGCACAGCCCGTTTCACCGGTGAATACCATCGAGGTGACGCTGGCGAAACTTCGAGCCGCCGACAGTTCGGCCGGATCGAGCGACGATGAAACCAAGTTGCGCCAGGTTCAATTGGCGATCAAGAACAAGGCGAACATCCGAGTGGTTTATGTCGGTCGCGATGGCGGCGAATACGAATTTGTGCTCGAGCCGATTGGTTTGGCTAATGGGCGATTGCGAGGTCGAGACCGCAAGGCAGACATCGAGCGCACCTTGCCGCTGGCCTATATCACAACGCTAGAACTGACCTAGGTTTTGCATGTCGGCGATAGAAACTAGGCTAAAAGGATGACTGGACCACTGATTGTTCAGAGCGACAAAACCGCTCTGCTTGAGGTTGATCACCCCGACGCGGTTGATGCCCGACACGATCTCGCCGTATTTGCCGAGCTCGAGCGCGCACCCGAGCACATTCACACCTACCGAATCACAAAACTTGGCCTCTGGAACGCCCGTGCCGCCGGGCACGACGCCGACTTTGTTCTGGGCGTTCTAGATCGATACGCGAAGTTCGCGGTGCCAACCTCGGTGCGCACCGACATTGTTGAAACTATGTCTCGCTACGGTCGCCTGGTAATCAGACGAGGCGAAGACCGCGGGCTTGAGCTTACTTCTGACAGCCCAGCGATTCTGGTTGAGGCTGGCCACCACCGAAAGATGGCAGACCTGCTCGGCGGGCGAATTAGTGAAACGGCTTTTCGCATTCAAGACTGGGCGCGCGGAGCGGTAAAACAAGAATTGCTCAAACTCGGATGGCCGGCTGAAGATTTGGCGGGCTACACCGAAGGCACTCCGCACCCCATCGACCTGACCGAAAACGGCTGGCAGATTCGCGGCTACCAAAAGCTCGCGGTCGAAAAGTTCTGGGAGGGTGGCTCTGGTGTAGTCGTGCTGCCCTGTGGTGCCGGAAAGACCATCGTGGGTGCAACGGCGATGACCGTGGCGAAAACCAGCACGCTGATCTTGGTTACCAACACCGTCTCGGCCAGACAGTGGAAGGCCGAGCTGCTCAAGCGCACATCACTCAGCGAAGATGACATCGGCGAATACTCAGGCTCGGTCAAAGAGGTAAAGCCGGTCACCATCGCCACTTACCAAATTTTGACTACCAAGCGCAAAAACGAGTACGCACACCTAGCCCTTCTGAACGCCAAAGACTGGGGCCTAATCGTCTACGACGAGGTTCACCTTCTGCCGGCACCGATTTTCAAAATGACCGCAGACCTTCAAGCCCGCAGACGCCTGGGTCTCACCGCCACATTGGTTCGCGAGGATGGCAAAGAAGGCGACGTCTTCTCACTCATTGGTCCGAAGCGTTTTGATGCACCGTGGAAAGAGATTGAAGCTCAGGGCTACATTGCGCCAGCTGCCTGTTTCGAGGTTCGGGTTGACCTGCAAGACGAAGAGCGTCTCGACTACGCTATGTCTGCCCAAGACGACCGCTATCGCATCGCGGCCACCTCACCCGTGAAGATTCAGGTGATGCAAGACCTTCTGGCCAGGCACGTTGGCGAACCAACCCTGATCATCGGTCAGTACCTCGACCAGATTTACACGGTAGCCGCAGCGCTTGGAGTTCCGTTCATTACCGGTGAAACTCCCGTTGACGAGCGAGAGCGACTATTTCAGGCCTTCCGCGAGGGCGTCGAACCAACCCTGGTTGTGTCGAAGGTAGCCAACTTCTCGATTGACCTTCCTGAGGCCTCGGTTGCCATTCAGATTTCGGGCTCTTACGGTTCGCGACAAGAAGAGGCTCAGCGTCTTGGGCGCTTGCTCAGACCCAAGGCCGATGGCCGCAAGGCGTCGTTCTACACAATCATCGCCAGAGACACGGTTGACCAAGACTTTGCCCAAAACCGCCAGCGCTTTTTGGCCGAGCAGGGTTACAGCTATGAAATCTTGGATGCTGAGCAGCTGTAGCGCTCCGCTCAAGTAAATCCCCACCGACTCAAAGCTGGCTCACAGCAATCTCACAGGCAAGATTAGGATGCTGGGCATATGGCAAATGAACCCATCAAGGTATTAGTCGTTGACGATGAGCCGAACATCCGTGATCTGCTCACCACCAGCCTTCGCTTCAATGGTTACTCGGTCTATGCGGTCGGTAACGGAAATGACGCGGTTGCTGCTGCTGAAAAGGGCAAACCAGACATCATTCTTCTTGACGTGATGTTGCCAGACCAAAGTGGTTTTGCCGTCACCAAGAAGCTTCGATCGATGGGAATCGACGTGCCGGTCCTGTTTCTAACGGCACGCGACGAGACCGAAGACAAGGTAACTGGTCTTACTGTCGGTGGCGATGACTACATGACTAAGCCATTTAGCCTTGATGAAATCATGGCTCGCATCAGTGCCATCTTGCGTCGCACTCAGAAAGTCGAAACCTCTGACAGCGTCATCGAAGTTGGAGAAATTTCGATGAACGAAGATGCACACGAAGTCTTCGTAAACGGCGAGTTGGTGGAGTTCTCACCGACCGAATACAAACTATTGCGTTTTCTCATGTCAAACGCGAACCGCGTTCTCACCAAGTCGCAGATTCTTGACCACGTTTGGGAGTATGACTTTGGTGGCGAAATGGGAATCGTTGAGTCTTATGTGAGCTACCTGCGAAAGAAGCTAGACCCACTAACCAGCGAGCCAGTAATCGTCACAAAGCGAGGCGTTGGCTACATGTACAAGAGCCCGAAGAAAGACAAGTAGTTGCGCGAAAAGGGAACCGCAGTTTGGGAGCGCATTTCACTGCGCGCTAAACTGACGACCCTTTCGGTGGCCCTCATCGGGCTTCTGCTGATCGTTTCTAGCGCGGGAACCATGGCGCTGCTGAGAACCTACCTTCACCAGAATCAAGACACCGTGCTTATCTCGACCGTCGAAGTAATGCGTCAGCAGAGCCCTCTGACGGTTGAGCAAGACCTTGCCACCCGGCAGTTGCGCCTGCCGAACCTCCCGAGTGGCTACTACATCGCCTTTTTAGACTCCTCGGGATCCCTGGTGCTTGCCTTCTCCTCTTCAACCAGTGCAACTGGCCAGCTACCAAACATCTCAAACTTCGACCTGCAGTCTGTTCTTTCAACTCGAGGGCTGCCATTCGAAGTTGACACCCTCGGGCGTTTTGTTCAAGAGAATGAAGGCGCTGGTTGGCGACTGATCGCTGCACCTTCGCAGGCGTTTCCTGGTTCGGTGATCGTAGCCCTACCGACCGATGCCAATAACGGACTCATGAACCAGTACCGCAATGTTGGTCTGGTATTTGGAATTTTCTTGCTGTTTCTAAGTGGCATGGCTATTTGGTTCACCATCACCCGAGCCCTGAGGCCCCTCAAGGAGGTTGAGCGCACCGCGGCCGCCGTTGCAGCCGGTGACACCAGCCAACGTCTTCTGCGGCTAGAGGGGCAGACTGAGATGTCGAGGGTCAACCGGTCGCTAAACACGATGCTCGACTCAATCGATGATGCCTTGGATGCCCGTGGCAAAACTCTTGAGCAAATGCGCCGGTTCGTTGCCGACGCCAGCCATGAACTTCGAACGCCTCTGGTTTCGGTTCGCGGCTATGCGGAGCTCTATCGAATGGGTGCACTGTCTGACAAAGCGAAGCTCGATGACGCGATGACGCGCATCGAATCTGAAGCGGTACGCATGACCAGTTTGGTTGAGAGCCTACTTTCACTGGCAAGGCTCGATGACGATAAGCCTCTCGAGACCCATGAGACCGACATCCTCTCCCTTTGCCGAAATGCCGCCAAAGACCTGTCGGTCGCCGAATATCGTCGCGACATCAGGCTGGTAGACCTGAACGGCGCAGAATTTGAATCAACTTCGACACTCATCGCGAACGTAGACCAGAACATGATCAAGCAGGTTTTGATTAACCTCCTGGCAAACGCCTCGCGTTTTTCGCCAGAAGACAAGTCAGTTTTTGTGGCTGCTGGTTTGGCCGACGGCAGTTTGGTTTTAGAGGTGCGAGACAGCGGTGAAGGAATTCCGATGTCATTGCGCGACAAGGTATTTGAGCGCTTCTACCGCGCCGATAACTCACGAAACAGAGAGACCGGCGGTAGTGGCCTCGGCCTTGCCATCGTCAAGGGCTTGGTAGAGAAACACGGCGGAACCATCAAGGCAACCGAAACAAAGGGCGGCGGAGCTACCCTCCGCGTCAAACTGCCGCAAGCCTAAAAAAAGTTATCCACAGGTTTGTTTTTTCGCCACAAAGCGATGGCATTCAGCGACAAACTCTTCGCATGACGCAATTTTCAGTAGACGCAGCCCAGGTGCTAGCGGCAAACAGCAACATTCAATCAACTATCGGTCGCCTGCGCGGCGAGATCGACAATCTACACGCTCAACTTCAAGGCTTGCAGAACTCTTGGCAGGGTGTGGCCGCCAACTCTTTTCAAGAATTGGTTAGCCGGTGGCGAGTCACCGAGTCGACGGTCTCAGATCAACTCGGCCAGATTGGCCAAGCCTTGGCTCACGCAGCCACCCAATACTCTGACGTCGAAAGTGCAAACACTCGATTGTTCAGTTAGAAACCCTCTGGGAGAGCGCCTCCCCTCGCCAATCCCAGAGTCTCTTGCTCGTTAATGGTCAGAGCAAGAGAAAAGGGCGAAGCCTTATGGCTTCGCCCTTTTTCTTTTTTTGAACTAGAAGTCCATGCCTCCGCCAGGTGCTGCTGGTGCTGCAGCTGGCTCTGGCTTGTCGGCAACGACAGCCTCGGTGGTCAAGAACAGTCCTGCGATAGATGCTGCGTTCTGAAGTGCCGAACGAGTCACCTTCACGGGGTCGTTAATGCCGGCCTTGAGCATGTCAACATACTCTCCGGTAGCAGCGTTTAGACCCTGACCTGAAGGCAGCGAAGCAACCTTCTCGGCGACAACGCCTGGCTCTAGGCCGGCGTTGATGGCGATCTGCTTTAGCGGAGCCGAGATGGCAACACGAACGATGTTTGCACCGGTCGCTTCGTCACCAGTTAGCTCTAGCTTCTCGAACGCAGCCTTGCCGGCCTGAATGAGAGCAACGCCACCACCGGCGACGATACCTTCTTCAACGGCCGCCTTTGCGTTACGCACTGCATCTTCGATGCGGTGCTTGCGCTCTTTCAGTTCAACCTCGGTTGCTGCACCAGCCTTGATGACTGCAACACCGCCGGCAAGTTTTGCCAAGCGCTCCTGTAGCTTCTCGCGGTCGTAGTCGCTGTCGGTGTTGTCGATTTCTTTGCGAATCTGGTCAACGCGGCCCTTGATGGCTAGCTCGTCGCCAGCACCCTCAACAATGGTGGTCTCATCTTTAGTGATAACTACCTTGCGGGCACGACCGAGTAGGTCGAGGGTTGCGGTCTCTAGACGAAGGCCGATCTCTTCAGAGATAACCTGACCACCGGTGAGAATCGCGATGTCTTGCAGCATCGCCTTGCGACGGTCGCCGAAGCCTGGGGCCTTGACTGCTACAGACTTGAAGATTCCGCGAATCTTGTTCAGAACCAAAGTGGTTAGCGCTTCGCCTTCGATGTCTTCACCGATGATTAGCAATGGCTTTCCGGTCTGAATAACCTTCTCAACGATTGGAAGAAGGTCTTTCATAGCCGAAACCTTTGAGTTCACGATTAGCACGTAGGCGTCTTCGAGAACTGCTTCTTGACGGTCTGGGTCGGTTACGAAGTAAGCCGAGATGTAACCCTTGTCAAAGCGCATACCTTCGGTGAGCTGTAGCTCGATACCAAAGGTGTTCGACTCTTCAACGGTTACGACGCCTTCGCGGCCAACCTTGTCGATTGCTTCTGCAATTAGGTCACCGATCTGGGTGTCGCCTGCCGAGATAGATGCGGTTGCGGCAATCTGCTCTTTCGAGTCAACTGGCTTAGCCTGGGCGAAAAGCTGCTCGATGACGGCTGCAACAGCCTTGTCGATGCCGCGCTTTAGCGAGATTGGGTCTGCGCCGGCTGCTACGTTGCGAAGACCTTCGCGAACAAGAGCCTGGGCTAGAACGGTTGCGGTGGTGGTGCCGTCACCGGCGACGTCGTCGGTCTTCTTGGCTACCTCTTTGACGAGTTCTGCGCCAATGCGCTCGAACGGGTCTTCAAGCTCGATTTCTTTTGCAATCGAGACACCGTCGTTGGTGATGGTGGGGGCGCCCCACTTCTTTTCTAGAACGACGTTACGACCGCGTGGGCCAAGGGTGACCTTCACGGTGTCGGCGAGGATGTTCAATCCGCGCTCTAGGCCACGACGGGCCTCTTCGTTGAAACTAATGATCTTTGCCATTTTTGGTTTTTCTCCGATGGTTCAGAAATGGGTTGGTTAGCACTCTAGGGTTTTGAGTGCTAATCCATTATTAGCACTCTAGGCACCAGAGTGCAAGTGGAACACGAGCCCTGTGAATCGCCTTGGGCGAACATCCGGAAACAAAAATGCCGCCCTCTTTCGAGAGCGGCATCTGTGGTTACGAAAACGATTAACCTAGAACGTTGACCTTGTCAGCCTGAGGACCCTTGTCGCCAGCCTTGATTTCGAATTCAACCTTTTGGTTTTCGCGAAGTTCTTTGTAGCCATCGCCCTGAATAGCGCTGAAGTGTACGAATACTTCTGCACCGCCATCCTCAGTGATGAATCCATAGCCCTTTTCGGCGTTGAACCACTTGACGGTTCCTGTTGCCATTGCATACTCCTGTTACCTAATTAATCGATCGTGGCAGCGCCACAACCGAGCCGCATAGAAACTACGAAGTTGCTATGTGAATCATCAAATCGATAATTCTTAGTCGACTGCTCTAACCCTATTCGCATAAGAGGGTAAAGTGCCAAGCCTTTTTAAAAAGAATTTTGGACGTTTATCAAGGTGTTATAACTCGCCTAATTGAAATCGGCACCCAAAATGACGGTTATCGGGTCGGAATAACCAACCGAAACTTGAACCTCATACTCCCCCAAGGTCCTAAGCAAACTCTTTGAAGCCGCCTCAAACTGCGGACTTGAAATGAGCACCAGAGTTTTTTCAGGCACGGATGCAGCCTCGAGGTTGTCTGCGGTTAGCACATTCCAACCAGCATCCAGAAGCTCGTGAGCAACCTTAGATGCCAAGCCAGCTTGCCCTGTTGCGTCAAGAATGGTGACCCCGGTTGCCTTCACCGACGAAGTGGATGCACTTGGCGAAGCCTGCACAAGCTCCGAAGGATCAATAACCACAGATCCGTCGACGATTTTCAAACCGATGACTCCGCAGAGGCCAACGACGGTGGCGACGACTAGAACTCGAAGAAATTCTCTGATGCGGTCTCGCTTGGTTCGGCGCGCGCGGTGGCGACCACCGTGAACCGGAGCCGAGTCAAACTCGTCTTTCGGGAACTTTTGCGCCATGTATTCAACTTATATCTCTTAGGGCCGCGACTGCGGCACTTAATATTGGCACGGGTGGTCGCAAAGTTAGACCACATCAATCAAAAGAGGTTTCGAAATGGGCTACGAAGTAGAGAAGACCGAAGAGCAGTGGCGCGCAGAGCTCAGCGAGTTCGAGTACCACGTGCTGCGCGAGGCCGGCACCGAACGCGCCTACACGGGTGAGCTACTCGAAGAGGGTCGCGTTGGCATCTACTCATGCAAGGGATGCGGCACTGAGCTGTTTCGCTCTAATGCGAAGTTTGATTCGCACTGTGGTTGGCCATCGTTCTACGAACCTCAAGATGGCGATGCCGTTGAACTGATCGAAGACCGCAGTCACGGCATGGTTCGCACTGAGGTTCGCTGCTCGAAGTGCGGTTGCCACCTGGGTCACGTTTTCGAAGATGCACCACAGACCCCGACCGGAGATCGCTTTTGCATCAACTCGGTGAGCATTACATTTACCAGCACCGAGTAGCCAATAGACTGCGGTTATGTCTGAAGAAAACACCAAATCAAAAAGCACCAACAACATCAACGTCGCTACCGGTAGTGCTGGCGGTTTCTATTTCATCGGATTCATCGGTGCAGCGGTCTACTTCGTGTCAACCGCCGTTGATTTCTGGGATGGCGCGCTAGGCCTTCTGCAGGCAGCTCTGTGGCCAGGATTCCTGGTTTACGAAGCGCTATCGATGCTGGGCGCATAACTCGAATTAGATTCCGGGTTGAGGTCAAAGTATCTGAGCCGACTATGGGACTCGAACCCACAACCCCCGCTTTACAAGAGCGGTGCGCTACCAATTGCGCCAAGTCGGCATGGCCTGAGTTGAACAAGCCAGACTAAATCTTACCTGCTGGCGGGCATCCGAGAAGGAACAGCGGATGCACGGCCATGCGCTAGCTCTAGTAAAGCGGGTAGCAGGTCTCGTCTAGGTCGTCCCAGTACTCTTCGTCGATGATGCAGCCGTTTTCGTCAAGATAGTCGCTGTCGTCGGCTTGAATCGGGGTGAATTCGATCACAAAGTTTGAGCTGGTCCAGGCTTTCTGTGAGCCCGATTTTGCCGAAACGAATCGGTAGACGAAAACACCCTCGGCCCAGAAAGTGTCTTCTAGGTCTTCGTCATAGTAAGTAGACCAAGGGGTAACCTTTGCCTTGCCGGTGCTCGAATTCGTCACTGCCGTGGCTGAACCGTTTTGCCATTTGCCGTCGTAGTAGTACTGCATCTGAACCACACGCTTTGTCTTAGGTGAAGTCACCTTGACCTCGAAAGCACAAGCGTCTGACTCGTCTTCGGTGTAGTCATAAATGAGGTAGCTCTTGTAGCCATCGAGACACTCAGCGCCCAGCCCTGTAACAGTAAAGCTCTGCGCAGTCACCGCTTGGGCTTGGATCGTGCCACTAATGGTCCCGCCAGCAAATGCAGCCAGCGTTGCCAGCAGTGCAACGGCTATCCAACGTAACTTTGCGAACATGTGTTCCCCCTAGGTTTGTTTAGCTAGCTTAACTTAATTCTACTTTTGAGCCCAAACGCTGGTGACCCACTGCTCGAAGCGAGCCGGGTTTGCCATCTCTTCGGCTGATCCGCTGTAGCGCAAACCGTTCAGCACAACAAACGGCGTGCTGTCGACGATTAGGTCTGTGGTGCCAGGTGCGGGCGCTCCAAGTGTGTCGCTAGTGGTGTCACCAATCCACTTGTCGAAAGCCTTGTTCTTGATGCAGCTTCGAATCTTGTCAAGGTTAGAAACTCCGACCGATTCGGCAAACGCGACCAATTCGTTGTCTTCAGGCCCGGCGGTTGCCTCTGGTGGCTGGTTAGCAAAAATCTTGTTATTCATCGCCATGTACTGGTTTGGCGAGAACTCGCCTACACAAACGGCCGCATTGGCAGCGCGAGATGAGAATTCGTTTGGCGAACCGCCACCATCCAAGAATGAAATCGGGTGGTACTCGACTATCCACTCACCGGCGGCAACTTTGCTCTCAATCAGTGGAGCGTTGAAGTTTTCAAAGTTTGCGCAGAACGGGCACTGGTAGTCGACGTAAATCGAAATAACCGGAACGTCTTCGGTGGTTGGCTTGTTGGTGGCGGTAAACGCCTCGAGGTTTTTGCCGATACGAATGCCATTGTCATAGGTCAGGTTGGTTGGCTTGGCAATCTCGGTAGGTCCAGCAGTAACAACCGCCCATCCGATCAGGCCACCAAGAATGAGGATGGCCGTGATGATTCCACCGGCGAAGCCGATTTGGCGAGCCTTCTCTGCCTTCTTGTGCTGCTCACGAATTTCGCGAGCCTTCTCGCGCGCTGCGTCTCGCTGCTGTGACCGTGAAAGTTTGTCAGGTTTAGACATTGAAGATTCCTTGCGTGTAGGTCACAGTTATGTGACGTTCGAAGAGTTTTTAGTCTAAACCAGCGGGGGCAAATGCGATAATGAAAGTACCTCAGACCGCCGGTTTGAGGGTTCCATCACTACGGATCGTCCGGCACGTACCTGCCGGTGAGGAGAAAAATCATGGCATCAGTGTCATTCAAGAAGGCAACTCGCCTTTACCCTGGCGGTACCCGCCCGGCCGTTGACCAAATCGAACTAGAAGTCGCCGATGGCGAATTCTTGGTTCTAGTTGGACCATCGGGTTGTGGAAAGTCAACCACCCTGCGCATGCTTGCAGGCCTTGAAGAGGTTAACGAAGGCGACATCTTTATCGGTGACCGCAACGTAACCGACGTTCCACCAAAAGACCGCGACATCGCAATGGTCTTCCAGAACTACGCTCTCTACCCACACATGACCGTGGCAGAGAACATGGGCTTCGCGCTCAAGATTGCCGGTGTTAGCAAAGAAGAGCGCGCCGAGCGCGTTCTCGAGGCAGCCAAGCTTCTTGACCTTGAGCCATACCTAGCCCGCAAGCCAAAGGCCCTTTCAGGTGGTCAGCGTCAGCGTGTGGCCATGGGTCGCGCGATCGTTCGCAAGCCTCAGGTGTTCCTCATGGATGAGCCGCTATCGAACCTCGATGCAAAGCTTCGTGTTCAGACCCGCACCCAGATTGCTTCGCTACAGCGTCGCCTCGGTGTAACCACCGTTTACGTGACCCACGACCAAATTGAAGCCATGACCATGGGTGACCGCGTTGCGGTTCTCAAAGACGGCGTGCTTCAGCAGGTCGACACCCCTCGCAATCTTTACGAGCGTCCAAAGAACGTATTCGTTGCAGGCTTCATCGGCTCACCAGCCATGAACCTACTTCAGCTTCCAATCGTCGATGGCGGAGTTCGCTTCGGAAACACCGTTCTACCGGTTGACCGTGCGATTCTTGCCAAGACCAAGGCTGCTGAAATCACCGTTGGTCTTCGCCCTGAAGACCTAGTGATCAGCAAGGCTGGTCTAGAAGTTGAAGTTGACGTAGTTGAAGAGCTAGGCGCAGACGCTTACCTCTACACCCACGGCAACATTGGCAGCGGCGACGCAGAGCTTGTTGCTCGCGTTGACAGCGTCAACCACCCGAAGCCAGGCCAGAAGGTTCTTCTAGCCCCAGAAGGTGGCGTGACCCACTTGTTCGACGTTGAGTCGGGCGCTCGCCTTAACTAGTAGTTACCTAAGTAACCCCTAGTGGCTTCTGCACTAAACATCACGGCTGCCACGGTAGACCCAGCAATGCTGGATCTACCGTGGCATTTGCCGTTGGAGGCATGGCCGGACGAAAACATCGCTGCGTTGCCTAAGGGTCTATCGCGTCACACCGTGCGTTTTGCGCACCTGAGCGGTCACGTCATCGCCATCAAAGAAACGCTCGCCGATCTGGCTAAGCGTGAATACGACATGCTGCGCAACCTTCAAAAACTCGATGTGCCGTGCGTTGAACCGTTCGCCATCATCACCAACCGCAATGACGAAAATGGTGAAGAGCTCCCGTCGGTTCTGATCACGCGGCACTTGAAGTTCTCGCTCCCCTACCGTGCAATGTGGTCTCAGGGTCTGCGACCCGAGACAGCAACCCGATTGGTCGACGCGCTCGCACTGCTCTTGGTTCGACTGCACATTGCAGGTTTTTTCTGGGGTGACGTATCGCTTTCCAACACTCTGTTCAGACGCGACGCCGGCTCGTTCGCTGCCTATCTGGTCGATGCCGAGACCGGGCACCTCTATGACTCGGGCCTGAGCAACGGTCAGCGCGAAAACGATCTTGAAATCGCACGTGTGAACATCGCCGGCGAGCTGATGGACCTTGTCGCCAGCGGAAACGCTGCACCCGGGGTTGACCCAGTTGCGACATCCGAGCGAATCATGACGAAATACCGTGAACTCTGGCAAGAACTAACCGGAGCCGAGACCTTCGAGGTCAAAGAAAAGTGGAAGATTAATCGCCGCATCGAGCGCTTGAACGAGCTCGGCTTTGACATCGACGAAATGACCATTAAGACCGACGAAAATGGTGCGCTGGTCAAGATTCAACCCAAGGTTGTCGACGCCGGTCACCACGCACGTCGTCTAATTCGACTAACCGGTCTCGATGTCGAAGAAAACCAGGCCCGTCGCCTGCTCAATGACCTCGACGAATATCGGCGTGACCACGCTCGCCCTGGTGCCGACGAAGAAGTTTTGGCACATGAATGGCTGAGCAATGTTTTCGAGCCGGTGATTCTCGCCGTGCCTCGTGAGATGGCGGGTCGACTCGAGCCTGCCGAAGTTTTCCATCAGGTGCTCGAGCACCGTTGGTACCTTTCAGAAAATGCCAACGAGGATGTTCCGCTTAGCGCGGCAGTTGATTCATACGTGAAGAACGTTCTGGTTCACAGACGTGACGAAGAGGCACTTATCGGCGCTACAACGGGTTCGATAACTTTGCCGACACCTGTGCCTTCAGGCACGATTACGGTAGCCGAAGATGACGAAGAGGCCGACTGGCGCGATTTGGTTTAGCGGCGGCCGCGGCGCTTAGAAACCTCATACAAAGCAACAGATGCTGCAATGCCGGCGTTCAATGATTCGGTGTCGCTCGAGATTGGAATCGAAAGAATCGCGTCACAGTTCTCTTGAACTAGGCGGCTAAGTCCCTTGCCTTCAGAACCGATGACCAAAACCAACGGCTCGGTGCCCAAATCGAAGGTTGGTAGCGAAAGCTCGCCGCCGCCATCTAGGCCAACTACAAAAACGCCACGCTTCTTGAATTCCTTGAGCGAGTTATTCAGGTTTGCGGCCAACGCAACCGGAATGCGAGCCGCCGCACCCGCCGAGGTTTTCCAAGCCGAAGCGGTAACACCGGTCGAGCGACGCTGAGGCACGATCACACCCTGACCGCCGAAAGCTGCAACCGAGCGGATGATCGCACCAAGGTTGCGCGGATCGGTGATGCCATCGAGCGCAACGAGTAGTGGTTTTTGTCCACGAGAGATGATCTTGTCTAGAAGCTCCATTGGGTGCTGGTAGTTGTAAGGCGGAACGGCCAAGGCAATTCCCTGGTGCACCGAGTCGAAGCCGGTTAGGCGATCGATTTCTGGGCGGGTAACTTCGCTGACAGGAATGCCGCGGTGGTTCGCCAGAGTGATGGCCTCTTTGACGCGGTCATCCATCTCGATTCGGTTAGCAATATAGAGGGCGGTTGCAGGAACCTTGGCGCGAAGCGCTTCGACTACCGAGTTGCGACCTGAAAGAACTTCATTTGCGTCGGCAGCCTTAGCCACGCGCTGACCGTTGTTGCGGCTCGCTCCAGCGGTGCCGGCAGTCTTGGCCGCAGGGGCAAGAAACTCGCCCTTTCGGCCGGTGCTTACCGCAGCGCTAGAAGTCGCGCGTCTCGCGGCGGCGTTCTTGTCACGAAAAGCCTTGTGACCCTTGCGGTCTTCGGCTTTTGGAGTTGGGCCCTTGCCTTCGAGTGCCTGGCGTCCGTTTCCGCCGGTGCCGACTCGGCCACCCTTTTTCTTCGATGCGCCTGGGCGCCCTGGCTTAGCCATTTAAACTCCATGTCGTTTGAGTTGGTGTGTCTTCGATGGTGACACCCATCTGTTGCAATTCGTCTCTGATCTGATCTGCCAAAGCGAAGTCTTTGTTGTCGCGAGCAGCGCGACGTTGTTCAATGAGTGAGCCTACCCGAGCGGCCAACTCTTCGTCGACCTCGACCGCTTCGTCAACGGTGAGTCCAAGAATTTCTAACATTGCTAGAACAGATGCAAGATGGGTGCTTGAGTCTTCCCCAGCGTCCAGGGCCGCGTTGCCAGAACGAACACTATCGTGCAGCGCTGCGAGAGCCGCCGGCACACCAAAGTCGTTGTTCATCGCATCGGCGAATGACTGCGGCAGAGCATCCGCGTTGAATTCTGGAGTAGCCGAAGTTACTGCCGAGGCACGCTTTACAAAATTCTGGATGCGCGTCATAGCGCCAACCGCATCGGCAATGTTTTCTGGCGAATAGTCGAGGGCAGTTCGATAGTGCGCCGAGCCGAGCCAGTAGCGAATAGCGTTTGGGCTACCCTGCTCGAAAAGTTCTGCCACGCTCACGCCGTTGCCAAGGCTCTTTGACATCTTTTGCCCACCAACCGTGACAAGGCCGTTGTGCATCCAGTAATTGGCAAACTCAAAACCGGCCGCGCGTGATTGAGCCAGTTCATTTTCGTGGTGCGGAAAACGCAGATCGAGCCCGCCACCGTGAATGTCAAAGGTCTCGCCGAGAATCGCTCGAGTCATGGCAGAGCATTCGATGTGCCAACCTGGGC
>JACCDH010527474.1_pt1 | contig 14555 bp, 12 predicted proteins | sample 7442481 | NCBI WGS metagenome assembly JACCDH01 (sample SAMN15323433, study PRJNA562643) | freshwater metagenome | isolation source: river surface water | place: USA:Blue River Watershed | collected 2017-08-15
CTCGACCATATTCTTTGTAATCAAGCCCATAACCAACAACAAATTTATCAGGGATTTCAAAACCAACAAATTCGGGCTGGTGCTTGCCTTTATAGGCCTCAGGTTTGAGTAAGAGTGTGCAAATGGAAATACTTGCAGGTTGTTCAGATTCTAGTAAAGTAAATATTTTGTGCATCGTAACACCAGTGTCCAAAATATCCTCTAAAACGACTACGTGTCGATCTTTCAAACTGGTTTGTAAACCGATGAGTTCATCTACCCTTCCAGTTGATTGTGTACCTTGATAAGAACTTACTTTGACAAAACTAATTTCAGGTTTGCACTTGAGTTCTCGGAGCAAGTCAGCTGCAAACAGAAAGGCGCCGTTGAGCACCGCTAAAAATAATGGATCTTTACCGGTGAACTGGGTATCAATTTCTTTTGCCAAAGCCTCAATGCGTGTTTGAATTTGCGCTTGATCTATAAAAGGAACAAAAGAAAGGTCGTGTATTTGAACCGCTGCACTCATCTTGAATACAAAGGTACAATTTTAAACGTATCTTTGCGCCATGGCAAAAACTTGGTACGGAAGCGAGTACAAAATCGGCGTACTCGGAGGAGGACAACTAGGACGCATGCTCATTCAAGCTGCAAATAGTCTTGACATTCAATTACATATGCTTGATCCAGACCCTCAGGCACCGTGTGCAGCAATAGCCCACTCTTTTGAAAACGGCTCTTTGCTCGATGCCCAAACCGTTCTCAATTTTGGCCAAGACAAAGATTTGATCACCGTTGAAATTGAAAATGTCAACACAGACGCCCTCAAAACACTAGTTCAAAAGGGTGTAAAAGTTTATCCGCAACCCGAAGTGTTAGAATTGATCCGGGACAAAGGTCTTCAGAAAGATTTCTACAAGCAACATCAGATTCCTACCGCTCCTTATATTTTCTGGGAGCCCAATAATGGTTCAGAAATCCCCTTTGAATTTCCTGCTGTAAATAAATTACGCACCGGCGGTTACGACGGCAAAGGCGTTCAAATCATCAAGGACGAAGCCGCGCTAAAAAATAGTTTTCAGGCGCCTTCTATCATTGAGGCCTGCATCCCCTTTTCGAAAGAGCTTTCAGTAATTGTTGCTAGAAACGAGCAAGGACAAACTAATTGTTTTCCGCTAGTAGAGTGCGAATTCAATCCAGAAGCCAACTTAGTGGAATTCTTGTTCTCTCCGGCGGCCGTATCTTCAGAAATTGAAAATAAGGCGCAGCAAATTGCCATTGACATCATTGAAAAACTCGACATGGTTGGTCTGCTGGCCGTTGAATTTTTCTTGACACCTGAAAATACGCTTTTGGTCAATGAGATTGCACCAAGACCACACAATAGTGGGCATCACACCATTGAAGTTTGCCAAAGTTCACAATTTGAACAGCATTTGCGCGCCATCCTGAACCTGCCACTCGGATCAACTGAACTCACTCAGGCTGGTGCTATGCTCAATTTGATTGGCGAGAAAGGTCATGAAGGCCCTGTTTATTATGAAGGTCTAGAGGAAATACTTGCCTTGCCAGGTGTGCACCCGCACCTTTATGCGAAAGCGACGACAAAACCATTCCGTAAAATGGGACACATCACCATCACCGGAGCCAATATGCAAGAGGTTCGTCAGAAAGCAGCAATCGTCAAAGAAAAAGTTAAAGTCAATTCTAAATAGCTTTCAAAAAGCATATTAAAATAAAAAGAGCCGCTTGCAGCGGCTCTTTTTTTAAAGTAATCATTGATCTAGCTATCAAACTGATCATCTAATGATCAATTTCTTTTGAATGCGTTGTCCGTTCATTTCTAACTCGACCAAATAAAGACCTGGCGCATAATTAGAAGTATTGACACCTACCTCAAAATCACCTTGAAGGCTGCCATACTGACGCCCCTGCAAAATACTTCCTTTTGCGTCGAGCACTCTAAGACTCACTTGTGCTTTAGTTGGAATGTGCATAGTAATATTGGTGAAATCTGTGGCTGGATTTGGTGCCACAACCAACATTTGCTCTAAAAGAACGCCTGAAATTTCTTCTATTCCTGCTACATATCCATTTTGAACAGCTCCGTCAATAGTGGTGTAGCCTGCGTTATCTATTTTTCCTTGCGGCTCAATGAGCATGCCTACAATATGCATTTGGGTTTCATCCCAAGTAGTTGGTAAAGTAAATGTAAAGTTTGCTGTATAGGTATCTCCGACAGCTGTGCTGCTCGGAACAACACCAGTTTGCCCTGTGAAACTTGGGGCGATTGCTCTGGCTACGTGATCATAAACCATCTGAGCAGCAGGAACAGGGCTAGGCAAAGACTCAAAGCCTCCCATTACACCGTTGTTTCCACCAGCATAGGCATTCGCTTGATTATAACCAGCACCTGTTCCGGTTACACCGTCTTCAGTAAGTACACAAGCAATTTTGTAGGCACCTGTGGTAGCCTGAGCCATCGTTGTGGTAACAGATACATTGAGTTCACGGGTTGCAGCATCCCAAGTAGCACCATTGGTAATGATGCCTTTTGGTGCTGTTTGCAAACGCGAGAAGAAGTCCGTACCCATCTGAGAAGGGTCTACATCACCTAAACGATCAACCAAAGCACTCGGATACCCTCCAATGAGTGTTCCAATTCCGTCGTCATAAGCTGTAACTGTCATAGGGTCACCGTTGTGAACTGCAATACCAGCCCAATAACCAGCGTAATCGGCTTGGAATTTATCCATGAACACTGCTCCTCTCGGACACCACTGACACCAAGTTCCTGTTGCTTCTTCGCCAACAACAATTTTACCTACTGCTGGTACAACCGGATTTACTTCTTGTGTAAGGGTGTTGTCATTGACGTTGTCATCGTTGCCACCGTTAATATTTGAGATCGTAACAACCGCATTCAGGGCACCTGCAACAAGATTAAGTGCCGGAATAGCTACTGAATAGCTGCCAATGCTCGGAATATTTACACCGGTAACATTCTGTGAATAATTTTGTCCGTTGTAATTCAAGTTTACATTAAAAGATGTCAAGGCTGTCTGGCCCGCATTGAGGATAGAAACTGCTGGGCTTACATTCTGACCAGCGATAAAACCTCCCATATCAAGTGAAGATACCATTGCATTTAAGGCAGGTAAGGTATAGGCCTGATGATCAAAACTTACGTTGTCCATAAAAAATTGATCATTTTGTAGCGGATAGATATCTGCTGATGCAACAGCATTTACACCATTTACCCATGTGCCCACCAATGTGTTATTGATGTATGCCTTCCAAACGTGTAAGGTAAGATTGGCCTCTATTTTTAGATTAAACCAAGTTGCTTCCGGGTAGTTACCTGTGCACAAATTAGAACTAATGCCATCATCGATCACTAAAGAACCAGCGTCCATATATACATTTAGTGCCCATACAGATCCAATGGCTTGTGAACCTTGGATATTGTAATAAGCTCCTTTACCTGAATTCACATAAAAATCTGAACTAAGGGTAAAAATACCATTGTTATAAAGCTGTCCGAAATTCAGAACTACATCTTGAGGACCGCCATTGGCAGAAGTTGAAGCAAAGTAAATGGAGTTGGGTGCACTCGCTGCATTATTGTTAGAAATCGTAACATCTAGCGCGTTGCCTTCAGCGCCTGACCAAGTTGACCACGCTGTAGATTGCGGCCCTAAATAAGATCCAGCGGCATAATTATCAAAATTGTCAGAAAAAAGTTGAGCGGTTGCAATTGGTGCAGTAAAAAGCAATCCGGCAAAAATTAGGAATGATTGTTTCATAGTTTTTAAGATTTTAGCACTACAATTTACTAAAATCCTGCTGAAACAACTAATGAAAGCTAAACTTTTAACTAATTAGTGAGATACTTTTACCTTGCTCAAATGACGCAGGACCTCTGCCGCCCCCATTAAACCAAAAAGTGCTGGCATGTAACTTACTGTGCCGTAAAAACTTTTCTTGTAACGCGTACCGTCGGTCATTTTTAAAGAATGGGGCTGCTGCACTTCTGTGGAAAATACAACTTTAACCCCCCGATACGATGCCTGCTTTCGCTTCATGCGCTTTTTAATATGCGCGCCGAGTTTACAACCCGAAAGCTGCTCCATATTTGAAACCCTCACTTGCGTCGGATCCGTTTTTCCACCAGCACCCATATGAGAAATGATTTTTATCTTCAAACGCTTGCACGCTAATATCCATTCTAATTTCGGGGTTACCGAATCGATGCAATCCATCACGTAGTCGGGCTCATCTGTTTTTAAAATCTCCCAAACACGTTCGGGCAATACAAATTCTTCCATGACAATTAATTCACACTCAGGATTGATGTCCTTGATGCGAGCAGCCAAAACCTTAGCCTTATTCTGATTAATTGTGGAGTCTAAAGCGGTCAACTGCCGATTTTTGTTGGAGGGGTCAAATACGTCGCCATCGATGATGGTCATTTTGCCAACGCCCGCTCTTGCGATAAATTCTGCAGCATAAGAACCAATACCGCCAAGCCCGACTATCAGGACATGTGCAGACTTCAGTTGAGTCATACTCTGCTCACTTAAGAGCAACTCAGTTCGTTCTAACCAGTTTGTCATTTTCTCATTTTTCGGGGCAAAATTACTATATTCGGCAGGTAAACTAAAATTGCAATATGGAAAATACAAAGAAGAATGGTCACCCAACAGGACTTTGGTATTTGTTCGGGACCGAAATGTGGGAGCGTTTTGGGTATTATTTAATGCTCGGAATTTTCTCACTCTACATGATCGATGGCTGGAATAACGGCGGAATGGGCTTTGATGCCGAAAAAAAATCAGATATCTATGGAACTTACTTAGGTTTGGTCTATCTCACCCCGTTCATTGGAGGGCTATTGGCTGACCGAATTTTAGGTTATCGCCGCTCGATTATCATAGGAGGTCTCATGATGTCTGCAGGTTATTTTGCACTTTCATTACACAGTGAAACTTCTTTTTACATAGCCTTACTTTTGATCATTTTAGGGAATGGTTTCTTCAAACCAAACATTTCAACTTTGGTAGGAAATCTTTACTCTTCAGATGACATGAAAGATAAAAAAGATGCTGGTTATAACATCTTTTACATGGGTATCAATATTGGCGCCTTCATTTGCAACTTCGTAGCTGCATACATGCGCATCAACTACGGTTGGGGCCACGCCTTTGCCGCAGCAGGTGTTGGGATGCTCATCGGGGTTGGTGTCTTCTTGCTTGGCACCAAGCACATCAAACATGTTGATGTCGTGAAGCCTGTTCAAGATTCCGATATGTCAACGCTAAAGATCCTTTCTTACACGGTTTTACCAATGTTCATCTTTGGTATTTTAGGCTATATGTTACCTGGTAATTTCTTAGGCTCAGACACCAACGATGCTTTCATTATCGGATGTCTACCTGTTATTGCGTTCTTTATTTACTTAGCCTTTACAGGTGATGCCAAAGAAAGTCGTGCCATCAAAGCTTTATTAGCTGTTTTTGCTTGCGTGATCTTATTCTTTGCAATTTTCCACCAAAATGGTGATGCCCTTACTGTTTGGGCTGAAGACCACACCGATCGCGAAATGAGTGCAGGTGTAGCCGATGTTGCTGACCAATTGGGAATGGCTCAAATCGTTGTAAACAATAAAATTGTAAGTGCACCTGCTGCAGAATTCAAGGCAACAATCGATTCTTTGCGTAAAGTTGAAGAAGGTATGCCAGCTGTTTCTAAAAGTGAACTCAAGGCAAAATCAGATTTTTCAGCGAGTATTTCTCAACTTGAAAAATCAAGAAAATACTTTGAAACCTTACCAGCCGACAAGGTTCCTGCAGAAGGCAAAGACTTAAAACTTTACTCTACAGAGCTTTACCAATCCATGAACCCATTCTGGGTAGTGGCGCTTACACCTGTGGTTGTTGGTTTCTTTGGTTGGATGCGCCGTCGCAAGCGCGAGCCGTCTACACCAACAAAAATTGCAATCGGTCTAGTAATTACCGCACTTTCTGCACTCGTTATGGTTGGAGCTGTATTTGCCACCAACGACATGACACTTAAAGCAGGCTCTATGTGGTTATTTGCTTCTTACGGAGTAATTACAGTTGGTGAGCTTTGCTTGTCACCAATGGGGCTTTCTTTGGTTTCTAAATTATCTCCACCACGAATTACTGCACTCATGATGGGTGGTTACTTCTTGGCTATTTCCGTTGGTAATAAGTTATCAGGTATGTTATCTAGCTTATGGGAAGAATTCCCTCAAAAGGAAAATTTCTTCTACCTCAACTTCGGACTCGTGATGGCGGCAGCTGTCATCTTGATCTTGATGCTCAAGTGGCTCAATAGCGTAATGCGCGAGAACAACGTTCAATAAAAACAAATGATTTTTTAAAAGGCCCCAATCGGGGCCTTTTTTTATTATCTTCACTTTGCTAAAAAAAATAAACCTTCATCTAAGACTACAGACTAAATAAAACGCTCAACCATGCAAACACTCGAATCTATCCAAGACTTTAAAGGCACTTACCCTAAACAACTCTGGAGCCTCTTCTTTACGGAAATGTGGGAACGCTTTTGCTTTTACGGAAACCGCGGCATGCTCATGATTTTCATGACGGACATCTTACTTTTCAAGGAAGGAGATGCCAATCTTAAATATGGCGCCATCCAAGCTTTTGTTTATGCATTTACGTTCATTGGTGGTTTGTTTGCCGATAAAATTTTGGGCTTCCAAAAATCATTACTTTGGGGCGGTGCTCTCATGATCATGGGTAGCACCATTTTAGGAATTGATGCAAGCCGTTTTTTCTTCTACGGCATTTGTTTAATCATTGTCGGCACTGGTTTTTTCAAACCTAATATTTCCACAATGGTTGGTGAGCTCTACAAGCCTGGCGATGTGCGCCGCGACGCCGGTTTTAGCTTATTTTATGCCGGTATCAATATTGGCGCCTTGCTCGGAGGCGGTTTGTGTGTGTACGTAGGCAAAACCTATAGCTGGAATTTTGCTTTCTTACTTTCGGGAATTTTCATGGCCGTTGGGCTTTTCAACTTTTTACTCACTAGAAAAAATCTAGGCCCTATTGGGCTTTCACCAAAGGTAGCTAACCCTGGAACCTTGCCGCGCCAACAAAAATTAGTTTATCTAGGTACGCTCTTAGCATTGCCATTAGTGTACATCATGATCACCAACACGGCCTACACCGATCTTTTCATGTATATCATCGGCCCATTAACCTTAGTTTTTCTCATTTTTGAAATGAAAAAACTCGATGCCGCTGCTATCAAACAACTAGTTGCAGCGCTCATCTTTATCTTTTTAAGCATTGTTTTCTGGGCCTTCTTTGAACAAAGTGGCGGCTCATTGAGCTTGGTTGCCCGCGATTTATTAAGCAATGACCTTAGTGTCGTAAAAATTGATCCGAATGTGGTTAATAATAGCGCCAATTCGTTGTTTGTCATCTTGTTGAGTACGGCAATTGGAGCGCTCTGGATCTGGTTGAAAAAACGCAATATCGAACCTAACTATTACCAAAAGTTCGGCTTCGCATTTCTCTTTTTGAGTTTGGCTTTTTATATCTTTTATGCGCTTCGCTTTTCATTAAACAGCGAAGGCATGGCTTCGTTGTGGCTTTTTACCTTGGCTTACCTCATCATTTCTATCGGTGAGCTCTTCCTTTCGCCAATCGGGCTTTCGTTAATGACCAAACTCTCTCCGAAACACTTGTGGGGCATCATGATGGGCATGTGGTTTTTGGCCTCCGCTTACGGACAGTATTTCGCAGGTATTTTGGGTGCAGGCATGGCTAGCCCAGATGAAAAAGCAAGTTTAGCAACGCGTTTGGACGGCTACACCCAAGGTTATTTGCAGTTAGCCATTTACGCGCTAATTACCGGTGTTGTGGTGATTTTAGCCTCAAGATGGCTAAACAAATTGATGCAAACCAACGAAAAGGAAGCTTAATAAAGTCTTTTTTGCACTAAATTGGCCACCTTCTGATAAAAGTGTTGGGGCTGATACGTGCGCCATTCTAATTCATCGAGTTCACCGCCCATTGCAAAATACTGATCGAGGTGGATGCGCTGGAATTCTTTACTGACATGTTCATGAAAATTGACCATTGCAACCCAGCCATCTTCGATGTCATCGAACCACTCTTCGTAATAGCAATCATCTGAATAATGAAAGTTCAGGACGTTTTCGCCAATTAAAATAAACTGATTGATCTCCATTGAAATGAGTGGATCAATCACATCGCGCTTCAGAACCATGATGTCATTTTCAATGGCATCGTTCCATTCTCCGATGAGTTCAATAACGGCATATTTCTCCTCGTAGTCAACGAATAGCACCTTTAAAAAGAGCGTTTGTGAACCAAAATCGTCCCATTGTGGGTGAATATAAAAATTGTAGACCGTGTTACTAAAAGAAAACTCGCTGTACTCGCGGCCATAAAAAGGTGAAGATGGATCTTCTGCGGAGATATAGTAGCCGCGCCAATTAAAGAAGGGTTCAACGAAATGCATGGCGCAAAATTACAAGGATTCTCGTAACTTTGAGCCGTGGGAAAAGATAAGTTAAAGCGATTTGCAGCCATTAAAACGTTTGCAAATGTACACGAGCCTGTAATGGGCGAACCTTTTGCTTTTAAAGGCAATTGGCGTCAAGATGTATTTGGAAATACAAATCCGATTATTCTCGAGTTAGGTTGTGGTAAAGGCGAATATGCCGTTGGGATGGGCAGGCATTATCCCGATAAAAATTTCATCGGCGTTGACCTCAAAGGAAACCGCATTTACATTGGAGCCAAAGAAGCACTTGAAACCAATCTGAAAAATGTCGCCTTTCTGAGAACTCGCATCGATTTCATCTTAGATTATTTTGAAGTTGGAGAAGTGGATGAAATTTGGCTAACCTTCTCTGACCCGCAACCGCAAAAAGCCAGAAAAAGGCTTTCCTCCCCTATTTTTACAGCCCGTTACAAGCAGATCTTGAAGCCAGGAGGCATCATTCATATGAAAACTGATTCAGACGTACTCTTTGATTACACCCTTGAGCAAATTGAGGAACATGGTCATGAAATGCTCGCTTGTTACCCAGATTTGTACGCCAATTTACCTCAAGACTTAGACCAACAGACCAAAGAAATTTTTCATATTAAAACCTACTATGAAGAATTCTTTAGCAAGCGCGGTCATGTCATCAAATATTGCAAATTCAGATTGGCGCAATAGCCGTAGAATTCTTTAGCAATTCAGAACTACTTATTTTCTGATGATGGTGTAATTGGCATAATGGGTGTCAATCCCTATTTTTTTGAGCCAATCTTTTAGGATGTTTTTGAGCCTTTTTTTATGACGCGTAATATCGGTTTCAAAAACCCAATTTCTTGTAGCGATTCTAGGTTGCACACAAGCCGGATGCGTTGCTTCAAAACGCGCCAACTGGTGGATATGATCTTCATAGTCAAAGCGCTCGGCTACCTTGACGTTTTTGTCGAGCCAAGCGTCGTCATGCCAAAGCTTATGAAAGTTCTCTTGCTTGCGTTGCATGGCTCTTGGGTCTTTTACCCAGCCATAATGAAAAACCCTGGCATCAATAGCTGCCACTTTTAGTTTTTGGTCTGGTGCCTTGCGAAAGCCTTGTGCATCTCGGTAAGAGCGTATCTGACGACCCGGCTTAATGATCCTGATTTCCTTTTTGTACCAATTATTTGAGATGCCGACGTAGTCGTAGGAGCCGTAAAAATGTAAGTAATTGAAGAGCAGACCATCCACTTCGTGGTCATGTTGGTATTTGTGAAGTGCTGCTAAAATTGCCGGATGATCCTCCTCGTGAATGACTTCATCACCTTGAATATAAAAAGCCCAATCGGCTTCAGGATCAATGGCTGCAAGTGCCTTGTCTGTTTCTAAGGCTAAAACGGCGCCGTTTGCACGCAGGGTGTCATCCCAGATGGTTTGTATAACCTTTACCTTGGGGTCAATGTTTTGAATGAGTTCAAGGGTTTGATCTTCAGAATTGCCCACGGCAACAACAACCTCATCGCAAAGCGGCAAGATAGATTGAATAGACTCGACTACAGGGTAGTCAAGGGTGATGGCATTGCGAATAAAGGTAAAACCGCTGACTTTCAAGCTTATTTATCTAGCACCTTAGGGATTCTGAAATAATCTGAATCTTTTTTAGGCGCATTGAAGAGCGCTTCTTCATGGGTGGTGCTCTGAACGGCTTCATCTGGTCTGAGTCGGTTGACTTCTTCAGACATAAAAATAAGTGGTTCAACACCGTTGGTATCGAGTTCGCTAAGTTTATCTACAAAAGCGATCATGCGCTGCATGTCTTGACGAATGGCGTCTTTCTCGGCACCTTCAAACGAAAGGCGAGACAAATGCGCGATGTGGTCAATGAGTTCTTCAGATACTTCCATTGTGTAAAATTACATTTTTTTCATGAGTTCAGGATGTGCCGCTTGAAGAGGTCCTTCAATCAGAGCGAAGCACTTTTTGGAAAGGTCGTCAACAGAAGAAACTTCAATTTCTTCAGCTGAAATGTATGGATGCACATAAACTTCAACCACTCCTGGATGAGCTGGCCCTAGAATAATCGTAGGATCGGAGAATAAATGGAAGTTCTGTGTAAAAGTCAGGGGCAGGATAGGAACCTTGAGGTCTTTGGCCAAACGGAATGCACCATTTTTAAAAGGTAAAAGTTGTGGAATATTGACTTCAGAGATGGTTCCTTCTGGAAATATTACAATAGACCAACCAGATTCGATGGCCTTTTTTGCTTGTACAAAAGCTTGGCCTGCCTTTGATTTATCTTTGCGATAAACAGGGATGTTGAGTGCCTTGAAATAGGTGCGCACGATTGGATAGCGCAAAATTTCAGCCTTGCCTAAAAAAGCAAACGGATGCTGTGGCAAAATGGAATGCAATAAAAAGATATCTAGGTAAGAGCTGTGATTAGCAACGATAATGTATGGTGCTTTGGGAAGTGGAGAATTCAGTTTGAAGCGCACCGGGTAAAGACAGAAAATGCGCATCATCCAGCTCCAAAGAATAAAAATTTTAAAACCAGATTTGCTCCAAGATTCTTTGAGTTGGAGCGTCCAGAAGAAAGGATAGAACAGCACAGCAAAAACGAAGAAAACTAGGGCGATGTATAGTTTCCAAATAAGACCAAAAATACCCTTGATTTGCTGCATAGTTCAAAGGTAAGAAATCCCTTGAAGCTTTGGCAGTAAATAAACGGGGCAAAATCACTAATTTTGAACAAATTTTTGATCAATGGCACGCATTCTCACCGGCATACAAAGTACAGGAACCCCGCATTTAGGAAATATCTTAGGTGCCATTCTTCCGGCAATCCAGCTGGCCGAGAACCCAGGCAACGAGTCTTTTTTATTCATCGCCGATATGCACTCCCTGACTCAAATTAAGGACGGTGCTACTTTGCGTCAGAATACCTACGCTACTGCGGCCACTTGGTTAGCTTTTGGCTTGGATCCTCAAAAAACGGTTTTTTACAGACAATCTGATGTGCCTGAAGTGACCGAACTGACTTGGTATTTACTTTGTAATTACCCGTATCAAAGGCTCACACTGGCGCATTCTTTCAAAGACAAAGCAGACCGCCTCGACGACGTCAATGGCGGGCTCTTCACCTACCCTATTCTGATGGCTGCTGATATTTTGCTCTACGACGCCGAGATTGTACCAGTGGGCAAAGATCAAAAACAACATATCGAAATGGCCCGAGATGTTGCCAATCGCTTCAACATCAATTACGGCGACACCTTTGTTTTACCCGAAGAGCAAATTCAGGAAGCTACCATGCTCATTCCGGGCACAGACGGCGAAAAGATGAGCAAGTCTCGCAACAATTTCATCGATATTTTCTTGCCAGAAAAACAATTGCGCAAGCAAATTATGTCGATTGTTTCTGACAGCACGCCACTAGAAGAGCCGAAAAACCCTGAGACGTGTCATACTTTTGCACTCTACAAATTATTGGCATCAGCTGAACAAACCGCACAAATGAAAGCCAATTACGAAGCTGGCAATTACGGCTACGGTCATGCCAAGCAAGCCCTTTTTGAACTTATTCTTGAAAAATTCAGTCAAGAGCGCGCTCGTTTTGACCACCTCATGGCCAATACTGCTGAAATTGAAGCCGCACTTTCTATTGGAGCCCAAAAAGCAAGAAATGTCGCACAAGAAGTACTCAAGCGCGCCCGCACCAAAGTTGGTTATTAAGAATACGTCTTTTTGTTAAGGTCTCGGATTTTCAATGGCTCTGTGGCTAAAAGTAAGCCCAAATTTGAACCAACGCCCTGGCATTTGCACAAAACCAGCCTCTACATACTCTGTGTTACTTAGGTTATTGGCTTCAATAAATATCGCCCAGTTTCTAATAACAGGCAGATTTAACTTTGCATCAATAACATGATACAACGGCTGCTCGATGCGCTGAACCAAACGGTAAGTAATATTCAACTGCGCTTTTTCACTGAGGTCAAACTGCGCCAAACCATTGAGCTGATGGCGCATACTCGTGATCGCATATCTGGACTCTTGCTCATTTGTAAAATGATGTTGAGCCGTAATATACGTGTAATTCACATTTAATTTTTTTGGCCCCCAAGTACTTTTTTTCTTCAAGCTGAGGCTAACACTGGATTCAAAACCAGTAAATGCAACGCTTGCAATATTCACGGGTGTCCATGGGTTTGGGTTTGGATTTACTGCGGAAGCATCTCTGACCCAATCAATCATGTTGGTATGTTGTCTGTAGAACAATGCAGCCTCAGCCTGGAACTGCAACACGGTACCATCCGAATAATCAGGCGTTTGTCTCCACCCAAGCTCAGTGGCGTGTGAAAATTCAGGCAGCAGATTCGGATTCCCAACGTTTGACGGATCTGTGTAAAACATTTCTGTCCAACTCGGCACGCGGTTTCCACGGCTATAGTTCGCAAAAATGTAATGGCGATTCGGCAAGCCTTTACCCAATTGAAGACTTGGCATCAGTTGCGGATTTTCTAAATTGTAGGCAAACAGCAAAAGCCCCGCGGCATAGTTCACAGTACCCAGCGAGCCTTGAGCTTGCACAAACCCACTTTGATATTGGCGTTCGCGCAAACCTAAATTACTGCTGTTGAGTTGCTCTAAGCGTTGTTCTAAACCAAAAAGCAATTGTTGCCTATTCACATTCACCGCTAATTGCGCCTCATAGCTCAGCACATTTGAAACGTGGGTATTGGTGTAAAAAGCGGGATCATTGCGCTTCAAGCGAAATTCATCGGCATGGTTGCGCAACATGGCTTGTTGGCGAAATTGATACCAAGTAGAACTTCCTTCTTTTTTTGAATACCAATGGAAATTATGTTTGGCACCAGCCATCGCCATCGTGGTGCGCTCCCATTGATCTGGAAATTTATTGGTGTAAAAACCGTTGGCGCCAAAATTTCGATCTGTGTAGGCGGCTGTATAAGTGAGCCGATGTCTTTGATTTACCCCCAATGGATGAGAACCCGTATAAAAGAACTGATGGTTCAAAAAATCAGAATTATACCAATGCCCAGCAGATTGATCCCTTGAAATTGCTAATAATTGCTGGTATTTCTTGATGCGCGTGCGCACCATTGCTTGCGCGCCAAAGCTATTGAAACTACCACCGTATGCCGTTGTTTTGACCTCAAAAGCATCTTGTGCATATGCGCCAATATGCACCGCGCCAGTTAAAGCACTTTGACCAAATGGCAACACCGTTGGGCTCTTGAATATTTGAATTTCTGATACAGCAATGAGCGGAATAGGTAAATTAGCCGCGTGGTGCCCAGTTTGTGGGTCTGTCATTTTGAAGCCATTGACAAGAATAAGGCTTTGCTCAAAATTCCCACCTCGGATACCGATATCGGCCTGCGTTCCACTTAAACCTCGCTGACGAACATCTACCCCTGCTGAAAAAGATAAGGCATCAGCGATGCTCCTTGCAGGAAGGTTATTGAGCGTAGCTTGATTCAATTTATCGATACTCTGCATGCGCGTGGCAAAGTTGCCCCCAGTTCGCCCAGCAATCAGTTCAATTTGCTGCATGGTGATGGTTTTACCAATTCTTTCCAATTGTATGACCAATGAATCTTCTTGCATCTTTTGGATGACGAAGGGTTCTTGAGCAAATAAATTTGTGGTAAAACTTTGGAGTAGGCCAATAAAGATAATGGCGACAATTCTTTTCAAGACTGTTGTTGACATGATGATTTTTTTTTTGCGTTGTTGACGTTTAAAAAACCCGCAAAAGTACGCAATCTAAATGGCTCAGCGCTTAGAAATCTTGTTACCCGTAATGTTACGTTGCAGATTGCATTTGTGACGACCCACTTCAAAACCGCGTAAGGCACTGTGTTTGGTGGCTCTACCCTGAACCCGTGCACGCCATAAGCGCCAAGAGCTGGGCTTGAGTTCGCGGCGCATCAGGGCAATCACCTCAGCCTCTTTTAGACCAAATTGCATTAAAATGGCATCAAAAGGCGTGCGATCCTCCCAGGCCATTTCGA
>JACCDH011617678.1_pt1 | contig 14555 bp, 14 predicted proteins | sample 7442481 | NCBI WGS metagenome assembly JACCDH01 (sample SAMN15323433, study PRJNA562643) | freshwater metagenome | isolation source: river surface water | place: USA:Blue River Watershed | collected 2017-08-15
CATTCAAAGATGGATCAAGGTTCAATGGATCATTCAAAGATGGATCAGGGTTCAATGGATCATTCAAAGATGGATCACGCTTCAATGAATAATTCAAAGATGGATCACAGCTCAATGGATCATTCAAAAATGGATCATAATGAACAAACCGAAGATGTTATCCCATCATTTTCAGTTGATGAAGCCCAGGCCAAGAATAAGACAGTCTTCCCTTCTAATATTCCAAGACATGATGTGAAACTGGTCTTAGACGGCGATATGGAAAGATACATTTGGCACATTAACGGGAAGGCCATTCACCAGGATAGAACACTCGTTATTAAAGAAAATGAGATTGTAAGATTCACTTTTGTGAACAATACGATGATGCATCATCCGATGCATCTGCACGGCCACTTTTTCAGAGTTCTCAATAAGCATGGCGATTATTCTCCTATGAAACACACTGTCGATGTAGCTCCACATATGACTAAGACTATCGAGTTTTACAGTAATGAGCCTGGAGAATGGATGCTCCATTGTCATAATCTTTATCACTTGAAGACAGGTATGGCGCGGGTGGTGAAATACTCATCATTTACGCCCAACAAAGAGACTCAGAAGCTTCAAAAACATGATCCACACCTTCACGATCACATCTATTATAGAGGGATGTTGGAAGCTGCAACTAACCATGCTCAAGCTCAGTTTAATCTTATGAATACATGGGACGAGTTAGAGTTGAGAACAGAACTTCGAAGTGATTTTGGTTGGCAAGGTGAAGGAGATGCATTTTATAAACGCTGGCTCAATAAATGGACTAATCTCATCGCTGGTGGAGCATTAGTTGAAGGTGAAGGTGCTGGTGTTGTTGGGGTCGGATATATTCTTCCCTTCTTATTTGAAACACATACGTTGGTGGATCATAAAGGACGCTTACGTTTTGATCTGGAGAAAAGATTCCAGTGGACGGACCGCATCTATACCGATGCAGAATTCACATTTAGACAGAAGCAATCGTCAGAGTTTGAGATTTCATTAATGTATCAAAGACAATGGGCATGGTCAGCGGGACTCATGTTCACAGAACATAGCGCAGGTGTAGGTGCTCAATATAACTTTTGATTATTTTATGAATGAGGAAGAACCAAGAAAAATAGATAAAGAACTTGAAACGAGAGTTAAGAATATAATTCTGACCGACATGAGAAAAGAAAGCATCGTTAATTTCGGGATTGATAAGCCCAACAGAGGACCATCCAGTATTCCCTCTAGGGACTTTACCCAAAATATGGCCTGGTATGACAACAAGAGATCGCAAAACCTGCCCCCTCATCTCTTTGTAATTTCTATCTCGCCACGAGTAGATGAACATTACCAAATGTACACTAAGGTGAAGCAAAATAGATTTTTGGGAAAGGATATGTGCTCTACCTATGTGATATTCACACTTCTTGTAATTTCTTCGCTTAAGCTCTTTCTCAGACGTTTCTAATTCATTCAACCAAACTGGAAAAACCTCGGTCTTCATATGAAATCAGTCCTTAACTTGTAATAATCTTAAAGCATTAAATGTAACAAACAACGAAGCCCCCATATCAGCAGCGACCGCCATCCACAAACTTGAATACCCGAGAAAAGCTAGAATAAAGAAAACAGCTTTAATCGCTATTGCAAAAAAGATATTGAAGCGAATAACGTTGAGAACTTTGCGTCCGTGTTTTATCGCTTTTGGAAGTTCAAAGATATCATCTTTCATTAATGCAACATCTGCCGTTTCGATTGCCGTATCACTTCCAGCAACTCCCATTGCTATCCCAATTGAAGCATGCGCAAGTGCAGGAGCATCGTTAACCCCATCACCGACCATCCCTACAAATTTGTATTTAGAAACTAGATTTTTAACTTCTTCCACTTTTTGATCAGGTAGCAAAGCACCTTTGGCATAATCAATACCTACTTGCTTGGCAACAGAGTCAACAGTCATTTGATTATCGCCACTCAACATTACAACCGACTCTACACCGGAAGAATGTAGACTAGTGATAGCTTCATTAATATTAGCTCGAATTTTATCTCCCACTGCAAACACAGCTAGAATTTCACCGCTGCAGTTTTCATGAGGTCTATGACCTAAAACTATAACCGACATGGACTTCGATTCGATTGTTGCCAAATAAGTTTCGATTTCGGGCGTACATATTCCAAATTCGTGGGCCATGGCATGGTTACCAACGAAATATATATGTCCATCAATTACACCTTCAGCTCCTCGCCCAGTTACGTTTTTGTAATTCGAAGGATGAGGAAATTTTATTTCCTTTGAATCAACGTATTGTATAATTGACTTAGCTAGAGGATGAGTCGACATACTTTCTAAAGAGGCACATAATCTTAAAACTTCACCATCTGATTTTTGAGAAAAATTTCTCATTTCAATAACTTTGGGCTTACCTTCAGTAATAGTTCCTGTTTTGTCGAGGGCAACTGCTTTCAATTTCCCTAAGACCTCAAGGTAGACTCCGCCCTTAACGACTACACCCCTTTTAGCTAGGGAAGTAAGACCCGAAACAACCGATACTGGCGTAGCAATTACTAAGGCACAAGGACAACCAATAACGAGGAAAACGAGGGCTTTATAGATCCAATCATTCCAATTTCCATCAAAAAACATTGGAGGAACAAGAGCAACTAGTAATGCGAGAATTAAAACTGCCGGAGAATAGATTGAGGCAAATTTATCAACAAATTTCTGGGATGGAGCTTTCTGAGCCTGAGCTTCTTCAACCATCGATATCACTCTAGCAATCTTTGTATCTTTGAAGTCCGACTCAGAACGAACTTTAATAACTCCAGATTCGTTAAGTGTACCCGCCCAAACTCCGTCTCCAACCTTTTTGGTCACTGCTTGAGATTCACCAGTTAGCGAGGCTTGGTTAATGCTTGAATCACCTTCTACGATTATCCCATCAACTGGGATATTTTCACCTGGACGAACCAAAACAATATTACCGACTACAAGCTTTTCAAGAGGAATATCTTGCAAAGAATTTTCAACAACGATAGTTGCATCTTTAGATGATATTTTAAGAACATCTTTAATGGCTTTTCTTGCTCTATCAACACTCAAAGCCTCTAACAATTCAGCTAGAGAAAACAAAAAAACGACGCTGGCAGCTTCAGAGTACTCTTTGATACAAATTGCCCCTACTACAGCAACAGTCATTAGAACGTTCATATCCAAACTAAGTTTTAAAGAGGCTCGCCATGCTTTAGGAAAGATTAGTACTCCACCCAAGATTATCGCAGAGATATAAAAAATCAGGATTAGCCAGGTATAAGGCAGTCCTAGCCATTCTAATAATAGCCCGGCTGACAATGTAAGACCTGAGGAACCAACTAAATACATTCTAGAAGAATTACTATCCAGAAATGTCGCTTCGTCGCCAGCAACAACTCTGACGCCTGTTTTTTGAATCAAAGTTTTTAATTGATCTCTACTAAAAGAGTTATCATGTAAGATCGTGACACTCTCTTTCATGATATTAGAATCAACGTCAAAAATACCGGAAAGTCTGAACGCATGCTCTATAGCAGAGACTTCATCAGCACAGTCCATACCGGAAACCTTAAAGGTATCCTCCAAAGCTCCGCTAGGAATGTCCTTAATTTCTTTTTTGCTAGAATGTGAATCTTTAGGTCCACAACATGATTCAGACATAGATACTCCTTAAAGATTTCTCAATTCGCAAAGTTCACTTATAAGTCTAATGAGCTTTAAGCTTTTTGGATCATTTCCTGAAAGTGGAAATTTCAAATTGCTCTTATTGAAAGCATAATGTTCTATCCCTGTCACTTCTGGCAGATGAGAATTGTAAGCGTCTTCAATAAGTGAACTCATGTCATCTATTTCATATTTAACAATTTTGCTAAACTGAACACCTTGAGTTTTTCTAACGATTTTAACGGTGTTCGAAGAGATGTCACAATTTAGAAAAGGTTTTTCTCTTCTAAGCTGTAATAAGGATGATTCTGCTCCAAATGCACTAATAGGCAAAACTAACATCATAAGTAGGATCGATTTCATGTAATCTCCGTATATTTAATTTTTATTTGTTTGATGGTGGATTCTTGAGCCAATTCTCTTTAGACACTTTGATATTTTCTTCAAGTTCTGCTTGAAACTTCTTTTTGTTTTCAACGCTAGAAAAGTAATATGTTTCACCATTGTGCTCTAGCGTGATTTCAGGATTCCCATCGACATTCATGTGATTCTGACTGACTTCGTAAGCACATTTTTTATCAAACTGGTGGTGGTGATGTTCAGTTTTATTATCGTGATGATGCGAACAAGCAAAACAGAGCATCATTACAAGTGACATAAAAAATAATTTCATAGAGTATCTCCTTGGGAAGTTAGACTCACGTCTAGTAGTTTTTTTTCTGTTTTAGCTAACCAAATACCAATAGCTACCAATGCAATGCCTAAAAGCTGAATAAAAGTTAGACTTTCATTATATATCAAGGCACCCATGACGATTACTAATGGCCTTTGTAAAAGGGTTATAACCGATGTTCGGGTTGCTCCCAAGATAGATATCGCATAAATGAATCCAACATTTGCAGTCGCACCCGCTAAGCCGAGCCAACTCACCAATGGAATAATTGATAATGTGATAGGTGTTATGAAAGGAAGTGCAACTAAAGCAAAGATTCCATTTATGATGAAGATGTATGTGGAAATACGAAAAGGTTTCATTTCATGGCATAACTCATCGACTTTTGATCGGTAAAGAACCGAACCCAAGATCGACAAGGTTATAAAAACAAAACCAATCAACCTAATGTTCGGCTGGTCTATTTTAAAAGCAACACAAAGTGTAATTCCTATTATTACAAGAGCTAAGCCTGGCCAAAATTTCTTTTTTAGTACTACTCGGCCTTGGATAGTGTGAGCTATCGCAATAAAAATTGGTGTCGTAGATATTAAAGTAATGACCAAGCTTACGGGTAGACATTCGACAGCCAAAAAAATTGAATAATTTGTGATAACTGCAAGAATTGAAATTAACACGAGTTTTTTAAGCTCTTTCCGATTGGGAATCGGTTTTTTGTATAGAAATGGCAAAAAGCAAAATCCACCTACAACAAGTTTTAGAACTATCAATTGTGAGCTCAAGTATCCTTGTCCAAGACCATATTTCACAATCAGTGGTTCTATTGAACTACCGAGAAGCGCTAAAGTTACCCAGAATATAGCATTTTTTTCTGGTCTTAAATCCATTGGCAATCTTTCCATTGATTAATGGTCTGTCCAAATTTCTTCTTTTTAGCCGTCTTATAAATACGTGCAGCAATTATGGCGTCGGCAAAACCTAAACCTGTTGGACAGAAAAAGAAGTTTTGGTCACTAGTGGTTCTTCCGTTCACTTTTCCTACTAGTAAGGGTGTCAAATCCTCAATTTTGTCTTCAGTTATAAGATTCTTGAAGAAAGCTTTAGCATGACTCTGAGAGGCTCTCACTTTGGCGTGTTCCCAAACATCTGCTATAACTCTATCCATTCTAACTAGAACATTTTCATCAACTTCATGCCCACCAATATTGAATATCGTAATGCCCTTTTTGCCTACCCACGAATCTTGTACAATTGGCTGAACACCATTAGGCAGACAGGTTACAACAAATTTTTGGTTCATAACGGCATCTTCGGCTGATTCTACAGGCACAATGTTAAGACCAGTTAGTTTTGACATTTTTTCTGTAAACTCATGTTTAGTATTGAAGCGAGAGAAAACTAAGACATTTTTGAGATTGGGAAGGACTTTTGATAATCCGAGAAGCTGTGTTCTCATGTTCACGCCTGCACCAATCATTCCAACTGTATCAACTTCTGAAGGAACTATCTTTCGAGCAGCTAATGCAGAAATAGCACCAGTCCTTATTGCTGAAATTACTTGTCCATCCATGATACAAACTGGAGCTTTTGTTTCTGGATCAAAAAGAGTAATCAACCCTACGGCTCTTGGTAGACCTTTTTCTACATTTGAAGGCATAGCTCCCAATGATTTGCAGCTGTAGATCTCTTCCTCACCAATTTGCACGTAGGAAGGCAGAAAGTTGACTAACCCCGTGTTACCTTCAGAACCTTTTTTCGCAAATTTCAACGTCGTTTTTTGAGGTTGTAAAATATTCCCTTTATCAAAGGAATAAAAACCATTTTCAATTTCATCAATGGCTAATTCAATATTATCACCACCGCAAAGTAGTACGTCTTCGTGGGACAAAAATAAAATTTCTCTATCGAAACGCATGCAGCACCCCGTTCTCACATATTAGTGAGTAAAAATTTTGTTTAATCTTGGAAAAAATCTAAAAAGTTATTCTACTGACATTCTGCCGTAGAAATAAAAACACTCTTTAGGTTTACTGACAAACTTTCTGAAACAACTTTTTTATATTCATTGAATTCCAAAACCTCATCTGAACATAAAAAGTATCTATTCCTGGTGCAATTCATCTTTATTTGTTCCCAGTCACTTTTCGTTAGAAATAAATCTGAACAAAACTTTGGAATATCCTTTGCGGTAAGGTAATTATTCAGTCGTTTGTTTGATCGAGAATTATTTTTCACATCATTCCCATAGTCTCTTAAGCCACTAAAGTAGTTCTTAACGCTGAGATATTCCTTCTCTCTATAGGGGGTAGAGTTAAGAGTATTTGTCGCTTCTAGCTTCAAACTTCCCACCTCAGCAATCTGCTGTTCAGCAGGCTGAGAAAAAGCAAGAGTTGAGAAAAGAACTAAGCTAGCGAATATTAAAAATTTCATAGAGATTCCTTTTTAACTCTTTCAATGGCATCCTTCGCCTTTGAGTAGTCACCGTGAAAAATAAGACGGGCAAGTTTGTCTTCACTATTTAGAAATCTAAACCTCACACTGTGAAGAGATGTCTCTGCGTCTACTAAATTTCTTGAAGCTTCAATTAATTCTATCGAGTCAACATTTTCACCAAATTGGATTCTTTGATAGATTCGTTTCATGCTGTCTTTAGAAAGAATTACTCTCTTTGAAAGATTATTATAGTTATCCACATCCAAATTATAGTTATTCACTAAAAGCTTCAAAGTTCTCTTTACAGTCTCTTCTACTGCTTGTTTCTGAACTTTCAGAATAGACTTTTGACTTCTAACGATCCTCAAGGAAGCTGCTGTCCCAAATCCCAAACCTGCTTGAGATGGCAAATTATCAAAAACCCCACCAGTCAAACCACGACTCAAGCTTGAAGCACCTAAGAAAGCATATGAAACTTCTTTACGTGCATAGTCGGCAGCATTAATGAAATATTCAAACTGTTTGATTTCCGGAGAAACCTCAGCTGCACGAAATTCAAAATCTTCGTAGTTCAGATGTTCCAAAGATTCATAATCAGGCATCTCAATAGATTTGACGTTTATCTTAGTTCCAGTCGGATATCCCATCATAAATGCTAGAAGACTTTCTTCTTCGCCGATTAGAGTGTTGAGTGCTCTTAAATCCTCATCTAGTGAAAGAAGACGTACTTTAATGTCTTGAGAAACTCTTTGCGGATAGCCACCAAAGGTTTCACGTACTTTCACAATTTGATAGATCTCTTCTAAATCTTTTTGGCTTTTTAAAATTTGAGTTCGTAGACCTGAATCAAGCAAAATGTGATGATAAAGTGCTTTTGCTGTTAAAACCTCATTGGCCCATAAAGCTTTATATCCTTGTAAGTCAGCTTCATAGAATAATTTAGCCTGACTTACCCGGAACCAGTTTGCCGGAACCAAAAAGGGAGCAATATCTTCAACGATTGAAAATCCCCCACCAACTGCCCCGGCGGGACCACCCGCAAAAATACTGATGGCAGCACTCGCTAAGTTCCAAAGATTTAATCTTGGAAGCAGGTTCATACGTGCAACCGTGATAGACTCCTTAGCTTGGTAAACTCTTAAAGATGTTTGATAAACTGTATAGTTTTCCTTACTAACTTTATCGACAACTTGATTCAAATTTAAATCTACAACCTGAGTAGATTGTGACCATGACATGATCGGAAGAGTAAGACCTATAAAAAGAATGAATGATTTTTTCATTAATCCTCCACTCGATTAGCTACAAATTTAAACACAGACGAGTTTGTAGATGGTTGGACAGTTCCAGAGATACTATCAATTTCATTTAAATATCCATCGAGAACTTGACTAGATACTCTCGCAGCAGTTTGATCATTTTCCGCTTGAGTTGAGAAAAAACCTCTTTCTGTTACTTTTACACGGTAGAGGTTAGGACAGCTCTCTGTTGAGACGGCAAGCTCGCCTTTTATAATGTCGGCCTTAATTCCAGACATTCTGCAACCAACTGCACTATTAGCATTATTTGGATCCCACTGGATGATCTGAGCACTCATAGAAAGATTATTGAGATCAGAACTGATTTCTTCAAGTTGTCTGATACGTGTTACAGGGATTGGGGATAAGCTCGGAGTAAAAGTAATACGAATTCTAAAATTGCCTAGATTCGTATTTATGTCACCCTCATAGCTACCCTTAGCGGCTTGATAAAAACGGTGACGACGAGATAAGTCCTTCTCCATTTTTTCTGCTTTTTGGGCAAGGTTGTCGTTTTCAACTCGAACTTGAGACGTAGTCGATGATTCACTTTCAAGGGCAGCTTTTTCTTTCATTCGATCATCATTTTTACTGCAAGCACCCAAAACTGATAAGAAAGCTAAGGTCCAAAGAAATTTCATACAATCCTCACTAAGTTAAATTAGTACCAATATTTTTATAATTACTTTTCACTCGCCATAAGAGATCCAACTTGGGCTTTAGCAATCGCATAATCCCTTCTCAATTCAGCAAATCTTCTTCTGAACTCTAGTTGCTTTAGGGTGGCAGAAAGTACGTCTGGTGAGTTCTTCACTCCTCTAGCATATTCTTCTTGAGTTCTTCTTAGATACTCTGCTCCCTTAGAGACACTTTTTTCACCTACGTGAATAAGGTCATGTAGTAAGGCAAGCTCTTGCTTAGCTGTATTGAAGGCTGCTTCAGCTTCTATCTTGATCTGGTCAGCTCTGAGTTTAGAAGCAAGTGACTTCGCTACGAGAGCTTCCCCATCATATTGATTCTGAAATCCATCAAAATTGAAGGTAAGTCTTACTCCCAAGGCATTATCGATCTGATCATTTTGCGTATAAAAGCTTCTTTCTCTGAAGTTGTAGAGAATCGACTCTCCATAAACATCAAAACTTGGCGTCCACCAACGTTTAGCAATCTTTCCTCTCGCTTCGAAGTCAACTGAGTTTGCCATTTCAAGTCTTACGTCTCGAAACAGGTTGAAATCCATAGTAAGATTTGGGGTTGTGTCTTCGTGATCATGAGGGATGTCTTCAATCGTTTCATAGAGTGTTTCAGGATCAAATCCTAAAAGCGCAGAAATTCTTCTTTGAGTTGTGGCCATCGAAACGATAATACGAGCCAAATCTTGATTTAATTGAGTTTCGGCGATTTCAAATTCAAGTCTATCTACACTTGTAGCCAAACCTGCATTGATACGTCTTTCAGCTTTTTCCAGATTGGTTTCGTTCTTCTTCTTTGCATCAAGATAGAGTTTATAAACTTCTTTGTTATAAACCAGGGTCCAAAACAAAGCTCTTACCTCAAACAATTCCTCCTGCAGGACTTGTTCAGCCTGTACAGACATATTGTTTTTCTGGGCCACACGTGAAGTCTCTTCCAATGAATCTCTACCACCACGATAGAGGTTCAGATTTGCTCTAAGAGAATATAAAGGTTCAGACATCGTCTCATATGGGCCAGTTTGAAATTTTTCTTGCCCAACCCAAGCTTCTCCTGTTGGAATGAAAGATCTTTTCAGATATCCAATTCTTTTCTCTACTCCACGTAACTCTAGAGTAGTCGCCGCAACTTTCTTGTTTCGATTTTTAATGAGCGTTTCCAACTCATTAAAATCCAGTCTAGTTCCAGCAATCCCCATAGGTATCGCTGAAAACAAAACCATCAGAATGAGAACAAGTAATTTCATTTTTTATTCCTGAGGTTCGATTTGATAAGTTAATTTTTCATTTTCGCCCAAAGTTTCAATCGCTACATCTACTTGATAACGATGAGTGCTTTTCGCGTTTACAGCTCCAACAAAGTGATCTGCTTCTTGCTTAAGAGTTATTGCTTCAGCTTTTTTGCCTCTTGGAAGAGTATAGGTAGCAGTGACCTTAACTTGATTTAATGGAATTGCAGAAAGCATATCCGACTTTGGATCAGTCTTTTTAAGTGGGTAAATCTTTACGTCCAACTTTGTTCCTACTACTTCTAAGAAAAATTTCTCACCTTTAAGAATCACACCACCTTTAGTCGGTTGTACCTGACCAGGTCCGTGTGTATGACCTTCATGAGCATTAGCCCCGAATGAAAGAATTGAGATGATTGCCAAAGTAATTAATTTTGTTTTCATAGAGTCTCCTAATTTAAATTTCATGTTGTTTTTCTTCGAGTTTTAATGAATCTTCTGCTGATTTTTTGCCGTAATTAAAAAACACAGTGGGAGTAACAACTATATCCAAGAGTGTTGAGCTAAATAATCCGCCTACAATAACTAGAGCGACAGGATATAAAATTTCTTTCCCCGGCTGACCTTTAGATAATACCAATGGAATTAGTGCCAAAGCAGCTGTCAGAGCCGTCATGAGAACCGGTACTAACCTTTCTTGAGAACCTCTGATAACCATATGCTTTGAGAATGTTTCGCCTTCATACTTCATCAAGTGAAGGTAGTGAGAAATCATCATGATTCCGTTTCGACTGGCAATTCCACATAAGGTTACCATTCCAACCATTGAAGCTACTGAGAACAGCTTTTCTGTAAAAAACAGAACAACCAAACTACCAATGATCGCCATTGGGATGTTAAGCATAATTTGTATTGCGATAAATGCTGACTGAAAGTGAGCGTATAAGACAACAAATATTCCAACGAGAGAAAGAGACCCCAAAAGTATAATCATTCGAGTGGCTTCTTGTTGGCTTTCGAACTGCCCTCCATACTGAATAAAGTAGTTGTTTGGTAATTGTACTTGCTTACCAACCTTAGCCTGAATTTCAGCAACAAGACTATTCAAGTCTCTTTCGTGGGCATTCGCCTGAATGATAATCCTTCTTTGAGCATTCTCGCGGTTAATGATATTTGGTCCAGTTGATTCAAAAACATCAGCGACATCTTGGATTGAAACTTTTGTTCCATCAGGCATAACTTTAATAAGTGTTCTTTTGATATATTCTAGATCAGATCTAGATTCATCATCAAAGCGCATATAAACGTTAAAGATTCTCTGATCATCAATAATCTGTCCTACAGCTTCTCCGTTGAGAGCCAATTCGAGCATGTTGGCCAACTCACCAGAAACAATTCCGTATTTAGCTGCTTCTTCTCTTAATAGCTGAACTTTGACTTGAGGGATGAGAACTTGTTGTTCAATTTGAAGATCAACAAGGCCTTTAACGTCTTTGATACTATTTTGAATCTCAAAAGCTTTTGCTCTCAAAACTTTTAAATCAGTACCAAAAAGCTTAATAGCAATTTGAGCTCTTACACCTGACAATAAATGATCCAGTTTATGTGAAATTGGCTGCCCAACTCCAACAAACGCACCTAGAGTTTCAAGCTTTTCACGAATCTCGTTCAAAACGATGTCTCTAGGTCTGCCACCCGCCTTGAAGTCAACGTCAATCTCACTATTGTTTACGCCTTCAGCATGCTCATCCATCTCAGCTCTGCCAGTTCTTCTAGAAACCGATTTAACTTCGGGGATGTTTAGAATGATTTTTTCAGCTTTTGTTCCAAGCTCATTCGAGTCTGGTAAAGAAATTCCTGGGGCTGCAATAATTGATATCATTGCTGTCCCCTCGTTGAACTTAGGTAGAAAATCTTTACCCATGAAAGGAATCAGAGCTAGTGACCCAAGGAAAAGTATGGCCAGTACACTAATTACTTTTTTTGGATGATCCAATGACCATTCAAGTAAGTGACCATCTTTCTTCTTAAGCCAAGTTACAAATTTTGTATCCTTATGATCTTCCATCTTCCCCTTGGTAAGAAGGTAAGAGCATAAGACCGGGGTAACTGTTAGTGACACAAAAAGTGACGCGATCAACGAGATAATGTAGGCAATCCCTAGGGGGATGAACAATCTACCTTCTAGACCTGACAAATTGAATAGTGGGATGAAGACGAGTACAACAATGACAGTTGCAATTACAATAGAGTTTCTTACTTCGCTAGAAGCATTGAAGATAACTTGTAACTGTGGCAAAGGCTTCTCTAAAGTTTTGTTCTCTTTAAGTCTCCGATAGACGTTTTCAACGTCAACAATCGCATCGTCTACCAACTCACCTATCGCAACAGCTAGACCGCCTAAAGTCATCGTATTCACGCTGATATCAAAAAACTTAAATACAATAGCAGTCAAAACAAGAGAAAGTGGAATTGCTGTAAGTGTAATTGCTGTTGTCCTAAAATTCGCTAAGAAGATGAAGAGAATAATCACAACAAGGATCGTTCCATCTCTAAGGGCTTCTTTTACGTTATCAATGGCTGCATCGATGAAGTGAGATTGCTTGAATAGATCTTTTTCTAGTTTCACACCTTTTGGAAAGCTCTTTTCGAGTTCAACTAAGGCACTTTCAACTTTTTCTGTAAGCTCAAGTGTATTAGCTCCAGGTTGCTTATGAATACTTAGAATTACTGCTTTACTGCCGTTAATACTTGCATCACCACGTTTGATTTGTGGCCCAATTTTAACTTCAGCTATGTCTCTAACCAAAATTGGCTTACCAAAGTGAATTCCTACAACAGAACCTTCAATCTCTTCAATTGATTTGGTGGTACCCAAGTTTCTGATAAGGAATTCTTGTCCGCCTTTATTGATAAAGCCGCCAGTAGTGTTAACTGAAATTGAAGAAAGATTGTTTTCAACATCCTGAAGAGTGAGACGATACTTCTGCAATTTTTCGGCAGAAATTAGGATTTGAAACTGCTTAACTCCTCCACCAATCGGAATGATTTGAGCCACACCAGGAATACTAAGGAGACGTGGTCTAATAGTCCAATCAGCTATTGTACGGAGTTCAATGGGAGAGATCGATTCATCCGGAGATATTAAACCTACAAGTTGGATTTCACCCATGATTGAAGCAATCGGCCCCATTGTAGCGACGGCATTCCTTGGTAATTTTTCTCTGACCAGAGAGAGCTTTTCCCCTACTAGCTGACGATTTCTATAAATGTCAGTTCCCCAATCGAACTCGACATAGACTACAGAAAGTCCAATACCGGAAGATGACCGCACTCTCGTAACTCCAGGCAAACCATTCAGAGCTGTCTCAAGGGGTAAACTTACAAATGTTTCAATTTCTTCAGGGGCCATACCACCAGATTCTGTAAGAATCGTCACAGTTGGCTTGTTCAAGTCTGGAAACACATCTACTGGTAAATTTTTTAAAACATAAAAGCCATAACAGGTAATCAAAGCTGTAACAGCCGTCACTAGCATGCGGTGCCGCAATGCATAGCGAATCATTAAATCCAACATAAATCACTACTCTTTAGGTAAGTGTAATTAGTAAAAAAACGGAATGTGATTAATGATTAGACCAGTGGTGGCTTGATGATCTCTAGAACATTAGATCTGAAATTGCGAATGTAGAGTGGGTAATCAACGTATGCTACGGATGATGAATGAACTTGTTTAAGTTGAGGAAGGATCACATAGTAATGAACGTGATTTTCATGACAACAGTCTGGGTGATTCTCATGAGAATCGCTTTGTTTTTTTTCTGCTTTCTTAGTTATGTGGCAATCGTGCTGACACTCTTGCCCTACTTCAGGAAAATCTACATGACTAGAATCCGCTACAGCTGTAGCGCATACATTGACGACAAACAATAGAAGTAATGCCAAGTACTTTAAATTCATCTTGCGAGAAGTATAAACATAAAAAACGATTTAAGGCAACTACTCTCAAATTTATCTATAAAATTAATCAGTTGGATTAGAACTTCAGCTTATTACTTTAGGAAATTTTAAGGATATGAAGGGCTCCAAATTATCAAAATCTGGAGCCCTATTGAATCATTTTAATCTTAGAGCTTTTGGCCAATTAGAAGCCTTAGATTCATTTATTAGAATCAACTGATACTTCCTTACGGTTTTGAGAACATCAGGAAGTTTGCCGCTACTGACAGTTATAACGGCAAAAACTACAGAGACCTTTATTAGATTATCCATTATTTGAATCCTTGTTAGAAATTTGAGTGATAGTAATTTTCAATCCTAAAACATTACTTTCGTGAATAGGTCTCTCATTTTGAAAAGGATCAGCTTCTCCAAATAAAATTTCATGAAGACCAATTTCGAGAATCGTACATACACTTTTTAAGTCCTTTAGGTTTTTTACCATTCTTCCGGTTGTCCATCCGTGAAGTGTAGACTGTTTAACGTTGCTAAGCCGAGCAAGTTTGCTAATGGTTAAGCCCTTAACACGAC
>JACCDH010856784.1_pt1 | contig 14554 bp, 14 predicted proteins | sample 7442481 | NCBI WGS metagenome assembly JACCDH01 (sample SAMN15323433, study PRJNA562643) | freshwater metagenome | isolation source: river surface water | place: USA:Blue River Watershed | collected 2017-08-15
CCCTTCAAATGCCGCTAAGCGCGCCCCCTACCCTGTGCCCGGATGGCGGAATTGGTAGACGCACCAGCTTCAGGTGCTGGCGCTGGCAACGGCGTGGAGGTTCGAGTCCTCTTCCGGGCACCATTTTTCTGTTCGAATATGTTCATCCTTGGCCTTGAAAGGCCCGGAAAACATACCTATTCTACTTTTCGTTGTTCGTCGCCGTTCTGGACCGTTCGCCCACATACCCCCGCATTTGGGGGTACAATTGGGGGTATTTTCGGGATCAGGGGGCAGCACCGCGAAAGATACCCCCAATGGCATTAACTGATACCCGAGTCCGGAACGCGAAACCTCAACAAAAGCCTTACAAATTGGGCGATACTGACGGTTTGTTTCTATTGATCACACCCGCAGGTGGAAAGCTTTGGCGACTGAAGTACCGTTTCGCCGGTAAGGAAAAATTGTTAGCGCTTGGAAAATACCCCCACGTAACACTGGCCGCCGCGCGCGATAGTAAAGACACAGCGCGTAAATCGGTTGAACAGGGCATCGATCCCTCGTTGCTAAAACAACGCGCCAAGCGCCAAGCGGTAGAAGATGGCGGTAACACTTTTGCAACCATTGCCACCGAATACATTGCAAAGCGTAAACGCGAAGGGCTTGCCCAACCAACGGTAACAAAAGCAGAGTATTTCCTTAGCAACCTAATGCCCGGGATTGGCCATCTACCGGTCAAAGACATCACGGCAGCGGATATACTGGCCTCGGTTCAGAAAATGGAAAGTCGCGACGCGTTAGAGAGCGCTAAGCGCACACTTCAATTCGCTGGGCGTGTATTGAGTTACGCAGTGGTGACGCAACGTTTGAAATCCAACCCAGCCCGCGACCTGCGCGGAGCGCTGACCTCGCATGATGTGAAGCATCACGCTGCTATCCTTAACCCTGTCAAGGTCGGCGAGTTGCTGAGAGCGATTGATGGCTATGAAGGCTTTCCATTAACCCGTTTAGCACTTCAACTATCTCCGCACGTTTTCAAACGTCCCGGGGAAGTGCGCGGTGCGCGGTGGTCGGAGATAGACTTGGTGGCTGGCGTATGGACGATCCCATCTCAGCGTATGAAGAAACGCCGCGAACACAGTGTGCCCCTTTCCCCGCAGGCAATCGCAATTCTGAGCGAAGCAAAAAAGCTATCCGCACATTCTCCATTCGTATTTTCATCCGTTCGAACGCCAACCCGACCCATGAGTGAAAACACGGTCAACGCCGCCCTAAGGCGCCTAGGATACACCAGTGACGAAATGACCGCCCATGGGTTCAGGGGAACAGCAACAACGCTGCTGATGGCGAGCGGAAAATGGAGCCGCGAAATCGTTAAAAAGGCGCTTTCACACAAGGAAGGCGATGAGACTTGGGCGGCCTATGAACGTGGTGACCATTGGCCCCAACGCGTCGAGATGGCTCAGTGGTGGAGTGACTACCTTGACCAACTTCGTAAGGGTGCCGACATTGTGCACTTTCCCGAACGGGAGGCAGTTTAAGATGGCTGATGCCGAATATGAGGCTCTTTTAGGCGACTTGCGCGAGCTTACCGACGCGCCGAACGGCGACGAGTTCACGCGTTCCAATTTGATTGCTTTACTTGGCGTTCTGGTCACTCATCTTGGCGATGCACTTGCAACGAAGGTGGGGGAACTAGAGGATGGAACACCCGTCGGAGCGGAGCATCCTGTGTCCGCGCATTTGTCTGGACTGGTTGAGGCGCTGCGCGACTTGGATATTGGGCTAACCGATCCGGTGCTATGTCACGCTAGCAGCAAGAAGATGGCGAGTAGAAAATGGCGGGAGCGGCAAGAGGATGTAGATATAATCTTGGGGCTTAAAGCGTTGAGGCAGGCGAAGGGCATCAAGAAATGGACGGAGGTAGCGGCTTTGGCGAAGAAGTTGCTTAACGAAAAAGGACACAAGTACCGTAATCAGCGTTTGGACGCGAAAATATTGACGAGTCTGCTGCATCGACGCGGCTAAAACTGACAAAAAACTTTTGATCGGCTGCTTTGATTGAGAGTTAATCTTGCCTGATCTGTTCTCCCACGATCAATCCTGATCGCAGGAGTTTAAGATGAATATTAATTGCCATAATCCGCTCGCCTATTCCATAAAACAGGCATGCGCAATTTCGAGTTTAGGCCGCACAAAAATCTACGCACTAATTGCACAAGGCCGTCTTAAAGCAGTCCGTGTAGGATCACGCACAATCATCCCTGCCGAGAGCCTTCAGGCCCTTTTGAACGGGGAGGTAGCGTAATGACACCGCTAGAACAGCAGCATCTCTTCTTTAATGAGCTTCGCAACGGTCCCGGCTTCGTTGGATGGAAAGCTCCTGATGACCATTATCAGCAAGCGGCCTTTGAAACTATCGCAGAAGCCCTTGCCCTGATCGCCGCCCACCGCGACAAGGCCAATATCTGGTGTGCAATGGCCGGGTTCAGCCCCGGCACCCGCCGCGATGCCGTTAATGCGGTATGTTTGCAATCGTTCTGGCTCGACGTAGATGCCCACGGCAAAGGCCCTTACGAAACGCCCAATGACGCGCTCAATGGCATCAAGGCCTTTGTTAAAGCGGCTGCACTACCAAAGCCGAATTATATTCACATGACTGGTCATGGGGTGCAAGTTTTCTGGACGCTTCCGAACCCTGTTAGCACGAATGAGTGGCAGCCAGTCGCAGATGGCCTTCAGGAGTTGGCCAGGCGCATGAACCTTGGCGCTGATCCCATCACAGCAGACCCAGCGCGCATTCTTCGGGTGCCTGGCACCGACAATTTTCGGGACCCGGACAACCCTGTTGAAGCCGTGCTGAGTGAGCTGAAGGCTGGTTACATCGAACTCGAACCGTTTCATGCTGCCATCAAGGCTGCCTTGTCGAAGTTACCGGAACCAGCGCAGAAACCGAAGAAGCTCCAGCCGGCCGGCATCCTCGACACCCCCGAAAACATCGCGTTGGTGAAAGCGATGTTGGCGGTTCTGGATCCGGATAGCGACTATCCCGATTGGCGCGACATTAACTGGGGCTTGGCGGCGTCACGCCTCAGTGTCGCTGAAGATTTAGCTCGTGACTGGAGTGCTAAGGGGCAAGATTGGGATGAAGATGCCTTCAACACGGTCTGGAATAGCTACGATGCCAGCCGCGATAAGTCCGTCGGCTTCGGTACGTTGGTCTTTAAAGCCCGGGCGGCAGGTTACACGGGGGATATTCCCCGCGAAGAACAAGTCTTTGATAAGCTTGAGTTCAAGAGCGACTCTGCTGCGAAGGTAACTATCACGTCTAAGGGCCTTGTTACTCAACGCGCGTCCGACATCGAGCCGGAACCAGTCGAATGGCTTATTGAAGGTGCAATTCCCATGGGGATGTTGGTCGTGATTGGTGGCCAGCCGGGCATGGGTAAATCACAAATCGCAATCAAGTTGGCTGCCGCCATAACAACAGGGGAGGGTCTCCCCGATGTCTAAGTCCAAAATCATTGGAAGTGTGATTATCCTCGCCAACGAAGATGACGCAGCACACACAATCCGTCCCCGGCTCGATGCAGCCGGGGCGGACACCGACAAGGTCTATATTGTTGAAGGTGTGGCCCGCGAAGGTAAGCAGGTCGATCTTTTTCAGCTTGATACTGACATTGCTGCGCTGCGCCTAAAAGCCGAAGAAATCGGCGATGTACGTCTTATCATCATCGACCCCCCATCCGCTTATCTTGGCCCGAAGGTGGATGCTTATAAGGAGTCAGATGTCCGCAGGGTGCTGGCACCGCTGACACAACTCGCGCACGATACCGGGGCATTGGTCTTGCTGGTTGTGCACCTCAATAAGCGGTCCGACGGTGGCGCACAGCAAAGGTTCGGTGGCTCAACAGCTTGGATTGCGGCTCCTCGGGCAGCGTTCTTGGTTGCGGAGGAAGAAGCCACACGCCGTCGCTACATGCTGCCGGTTAAGAACAATCTGGGTAATGACCGCCTTGGTTTCGAGTACCGGGTGGCCGAAAGTCTGCTGAATTACCGCTCAGGTCCTATCAAGGCGCCTTTCATTGAATGGTTGGGGACGACCAACCGTTCTGCCGCCGAACTGCTCAACCCGCCCAAGCCAAAAGAGTCGGGTGCTCTGGATGAAGCAAAAGAGTTCCTGAACGGCCAACTTGCCGGGGGAACCAAGCCTGCGGCTGATGTTAAGGCTGCCGCGACCGATGCAGGCATTAGTGACGCTACGTTGAACCGTGCCAAAACCCAACTCAGGGTTAAGTCTACCAAAGCTGACAATGGCTGGAACTGGGCATTGCGGAGTATTTTCGATGACTAACTGGAAAGAGCCGGGTGACGGCGAATACACTCGTATTCTCAATGATGGTTCGGTGGCAAAAGTTTTTGAGCAGCCGCTTCTGTGGCGTATAGCTATCGATGACCGCATGGTGGACGATATCTTCTTTGATGCGCGTAACGCAATGCAGACGGTTGATAAATGGGAGGCAGGGCATGGCGACCTTACCTTCCACCCCGTCGAACGCCGCTGGTTGGGTGACGGTCATAGGGGGTGCTCAAGGAAGTCGCAGCGCGGCGAACTAAAGGTGACGCAGTCGTCCTGCGGTAACTGGACAATCAATCAGGTTCGCGAGCGCTGTTTTCGTGACCGGGATACCGCCTGCCGCCATGCCGACGAGCGGCTACCGTGATGAAGGGGCAAGGTGATCAGTCTGCTTACCTTGGTGATCTTGAGTACCTTGATCACCTTGAGTACCTTGATCACCTTGAGTACCTTGGTGATGTTATGGAGGGTAAAATGATCAAGATGATCAAGGTACTCAACATTCTCATGGCTGGTAGCTTGATCATCTTGCCCATTTCCATGAGGTCAGCGAACAATTCAGCTAGTGCCCGTCTGGTGCGCACCTCGGCTTATGTAATGTAAGAAATTAGACCAATGCCCCTCCCAAACATCCTCTCAGGCAAAACAAAACGCTGCAAAGCCAAGTGCAAGGCACGCGGTGACCAATGTCGGAACCCAGCAGCATACGGAATGACGGTCTGCCGCTATCACGGTGCCCGTAAGCCAGAAACTATCATGCGAGGTGCAAACCATCCGCAGCATAAACACGGTCAAGAAACACTAGAAGCGAAGGCCGAACGCAGCCAGCGGCTGCGTGAGTTGAGGGAGCTTGAGGCACTATCATTTTCACTAGGGCTAGCGGTCGGGCCTAAGTGGCGCGGACGAAAGCCTTCCACAGCATAAACATGGACGATAGAACCGTGGCTTAACAGAGGGGCCTAATATTATTCGATTAGGTCGGCATCTCCATCTTCTTCGAGCGTATGTTCTTCTGGCTGTCGGTGGATCGACCAAAGCCTTAGGTCGCTATCAAAAGTAGCTCCAGCGGAACGTATGGCCGCCGAAACTTGGCTTGTGTCTATTTCAAGCGTGCATTCCCGTTCGATTTGGCGAATAACTTGTGCACTTGTGAAGATTTCTGGACCTTCAGTAACGAGGCGGCGAACTATCTGCACGACTGACTCTCGGCGTGGTTCTTTCCACTCTGAGAGATAAAGGAACTGTCCGGCAGAAACCTGCAGGCGTTCGTCCAAATTGCCAATGCTGAGAATGATCTGAGGAGGTAATTCCCTCCATAGCGGGTCTAGTTCAGACAACAATTCTGAGACGTGTATGCCGCGTCCGTTCTGACTGAGCTTTGATATTAAGTGCTCTACTAGCGCAGGCTGATGCTCGCGTGCGAGGGGCACGTCACGATCATTCAGCCCCCAAAGACCGAAGCCAATTCTAATGATCGGATCGGTAAACGAGAAGTTAGAAGTGTTGTTAGTTCCACGGAGTGCTTTTAGCCGCTGGCGGATCTCAATAGTCGTTAGCGGTCGGCCAGCGTCAAATATCAACGACTGTACAGCATCATGAATATCGATACGTTCAGCAATTGAACCATGGTCTCTAGCAGACCATGTCATTCTACCTAAACGGTTAAGATTTCTAGACTTTCGAAGGGCATAGTCCAAGACATACTTATTCAAATACTCGCTGGAAAATCCTAGATCTATCAAGTCGCCAAGCAACTCGGCGGAATGCCATTGCTTAGCCTCTGGTCCATCTAGGATTATATCAGATGCTGCTTCGGATAGCTTTTCTAGGTCCGCAGGTTCGACGCCGAGGTGCTTTTCGGAACCAAAAATGCCCCTACCAACCAAGATGCCAACGGTGCCGGCCGCTTTATGCACTCTACGTATATCGAACTGCCGCCCAAATCGGCTTTCTAACCGAATAGCGATCTCACTGTAATGAAGAGGTGTTTCCGCTTCAGCTAGAATTGCTTCGACAAGATTCTCGGCAGCCTGACCGAAAGAAATGAATGTGCGAACGCCATCGCTGCCCGTTGAGAATTGACACCTTTTTGATAAGTTCTCCCAGAGAAGTCCCCGAAATTCGCGGGCCCTTTCTGGCAGCGCAGGGGCCAGAAGCGCCTGCACATGCATTTCATCCCAGTTTTTGCCGCTAGCGTAATTGAGGATCTTTTTGCCCTCAGCCAAGGCACTTTGCCAATTTTCGTCTTTGAGGTAACCGATATAGTCAATGCCGTCGATTGTCGTGATTGAAACTCTTCCACCACAGAAGTTTTCTACAAGGTAGGAAAAAGCGCTAGCCTCCTCGGCAATCCCAACGAACCATGGATCAACTGCCTCTAAGCCCATTATTGGTAGCGGATAATCGCGATTTGCAAGCACTCTGCCTAACTTTGCTACTAGCACATCATCCCAACTCTCTTGCCGGAGGATCCGTTTCGTGGATTTGGCTTCGATCTGCCGAACCCGCTCTCGAGTAATGTTGTAATCTTTCCCAACACTAATAAGCGTCTCCGGTGTGCAACCCAATCCCATACGCCGCAGCAGAATGTCCCGTTCACGGGGCTCACAACGCGCCATAGTTCTGTGCAGTTCGGCTAAAAGCGACGAATTAGCAGCACCCCCCCCACCTCCAATCGCTCCAGTCGAGACACTCATATCTTCATCGCGAGGCCCTTCTTCCATGGTATCGATTAGGATCTGTATCAAATCAGCGTGGGACAGTTTGCCGAAATTGCGCATGTGATAGAGATCATTGAGCGTTATGCTTCCGATGTCCGCAATAGTCTCGAATCCCGCGTAAGCGAAAACATTCCGGAGGCGCACGGTAAGGGGAATATCTTCGAGCTTGCGCGAAAGCAACCATGGTGGCGCAGATCGGACAGCAGCGCAGGGGTCATTTTCCTCCCCTTTGATCAAGTGATCAAAGCGGTATAGCCCAGCACTATAGCGAATTTCCCTAGGGAGATTTGCCTCGTTCGAAAGATAGTCTGTCTCTGAGAAGACCCCAGCTTTTTCTAATTCTTCAACAAATTCGGGTCGTGTTTCAGTAAAACTAATAAGCCAGTCCGCCCAATCGCGCTGCCTAGCTATCTCCGACTTAGGGGTGGCCGCAGCAAAGACGCCGTCTTCGGTGTATCCCCAGCCTCGCAAAGCGAGATGTACGGGAAGACCGTCTACGAAACCGACAGGCATATCGGAGGCTTCAAACTGCCCCGGTACGCCATATTTAGCAGCAGCGGTGAAAAGCATCCGCCCGGGAAAATCCGTCGCAATCTGATCGAATGCGGCTGAAGGCGGACGATCGAAGCCTATATGCAGGATAGCTGAGTGTGAAATATCAGAGCGGCGCTGCCACGCGGCGACTACAGCATCAAAGTCTCGACACACGTCTACAGCCCAGTCCTCCCAACCAACTTTGATCATGAGAAAAGCGCGGATAGGAAGGCTCATCTCTACGCCCTAATTCCCTCGATTTGATCAAAAAGGGCGACAACGTCGATTTTGCCTTTTTCTGCTAGTGCAGACAGTTCGTTGATCCCCCAGTCAGCTAGTCGTTCTGCCATTTTATAAACAGAAATCCCGTTAAGTTGATCCCCAAAAACTGCTTGAATGGCGGTTCTCAATTCCTGCTGCGGGTCGATCGTCGCGACACTGAAAACAGTTCTGCTGCTGATTTCTTTTGGGACTACTCCGCGCGCTAATGCCAAACCGATACCAAATCTATAAGCATCAGCCATTTCTCGAAAGTGGCCGTCCTCCTTCAACCGCTGAAGTTTGGCGTGCGTCGCCTCAGCAACGCCGATCATTGTAGGCTCGGACACACTCATTGGACTTGCCTCTCAATGACTGAGTGGCGCGAGTTAATTTCGCGCACATCGTAAATCGCGCCAATCCGAGGGAGGAGTGAGGCAAGGTCTGTCTCGCGGCGTATCTCGCCGCTATGGACCAACAACACAAACTGGCTCGTAACTGTAGGAAGGTAAGTCAGGATGTTATCCCGATGATTTAGGTCCAAACGGCCGAGAGGTGTATCCATAACCACAGGCCCTGCTGCTTGGCCGGTCCGATTCAGACCATCGATTAGCGACAATGCGACAACCTGCTCCGCTCCTGCGCTGCGGACTGTAACGTGCTCACCTCGCTCATCGATGATGCTGAGCCCGTAGCTGTTATTAATCTCCAGTCCTCTGTAGCTTTTTTGAGTAGTCATTTCTCGAAAAGCTTCGGTTGCACGTTCTTCCACTGACTTCCGGAGCCTATCGCGAAGGCGCTCGATACTTTCGCTAAAAACAGCTTCAAGATCAGAGATTACTTTCGTCTTTATCGTACTGCGCTGACTTTTGGTCTCAGATAGACCTTCAATCATTTTTTGCGTCGCAGCAAGGTCGGACTTCACTTTGTCAAGCTCACGTTTTCGATCGCTAATGTCCTTCAGGAGCGCTCCTTCGTCCTGCTTTTTTGCATCGCGCAATACTCGCTTTCGAGCAATATCTGCGGTGTCGTAACCCCTGATCTCATCTTCAAAACCAACGGCCTCATTCTCGATTCTCGTCAACTCCACTTCGTGAGATTGGAGGTCACGATCAATCTGCGCAAGACGATCACGCGCACGTACCCCGCGAATTTTACCGAGCGATTCGATTTCAGCCGATACCTTTTGCCATTGATCAGTTGTATCCTGATAACGTCCGATCTCGACTTCCAGCCTACCAAGCCGCTCTCCTAATTCCCCGCGACGCTCATCGCCAAGCCCTTGGTGGCAGGTGGGACATTCTTTGGTGTCTAGGAGACTCTTTAGCTGCTTCACTTCCGTCTGGACCGACTGATGCTCATGCATCAGACGCATGATAGATTGCCGCTCAACTTCTAGCATCTCCCGGCGAGTGGACAACTTGGCTTCCACGAGATCTCGCCAAGCATCAGATAACAGGTCGAGCCTTTCGACTTTTTTCTGGTCCCGGTAATCTTCGATCTGCTTTTGCCTTGAGGCTAGACCATCCAACTTAACTTTGGCTGTGTGGACCGATTGGGAGGCGTCGATTTGGTCATCTAGGATCGCGAGATCTGAACGCGTGGTATCTATTTTGCTCTGGAGCGCTTCAAGATCCCGATCTAGCAAGTCCTGCTTGCTCGTCAATTCCGCTTGCTGGCGGGCTTGGGTTTCTAGTCCCTGAACCAGATCTAGATCGCGTTGTTGCGTTTTTCGCGCAGTTTTAAGCAGAGTAGTTAGCTCATCGCGGCCCTGTATCAATGCAGGTACCCCGAGCACCTGCTCGATAGCGTCTTTGATTTTCCGACCTTGATCGCTGCCCTCGATCAGCAAGCTTTCATATTCTTGAAGCAATTCTCCATCGAACAGAAAGAATCTGGATGTTTGATGCGGCGCTATCAGATTGATCTCAGATTCAACCTGATCGCCTTGGACTGCCATGCCATCCTTACGGAGAAATACCTGTGTTAAAAAATCATCTGCGCGTGTGGGGCGCATGATGTGCGGACGCTTCTCAGCTCGACGGCGAAGATCGTAAGAATGCCCGTTCGCTTCAAAATCGATGAAAACCTCTACAGTCCAATCACCCTCTGACGCGGCCTCCTTATTGGGCACCTCATGAAATGGAATAGGAATGGAGTGGCGACCAATTATTTCCTCGTAGAAACCCCACCTGATCGCGTTCAGAAAGCTCGTTTTCCCCCTCATGTTATCGCCAAACAGTAACATGACATTGCGGAATTCATCCGTAGGGAAGTCGATCTGTGTCTGCCCCTTGTAAGGCATGAAGTTTTTGATCGTGAGGCGACGCAGCTTCATACGGCGGCTCCCTCGGAGCCTTCGGCCATAAGCTTATCGACAAAACCATCAATCAGCCGATCCATCAGAGTAAGAGATACGGAGCGATCGTTGGAAAATTGATGACTTTTCTGGATAGCATAGCATTTTTCAACCAATTCTAAGTCAAGCTCAAGCGCGAGCACATCCAGAGCGGATCGCAGTGTCTCAAATGCGAGATCTTCCTCACTCACCTTCCTCATCCTCCTCTTCGACGCCCGCGTCAGTTACTTTATCTGGATCGAATCCTAGCTCAGTTGCTATACTTCTCAATTCGGCTGCCGCCATCTTATTCACTGCATTGTTAGCAAACTCAATAGATCGCAGCATTTCGGACTTTAACAAAGATGTTTGTTCCGGCTCCAAATCGAGACTTACCGGTAACACAATCGCGTCGTGTATGACTGCAAAATGCTTCCCGTCTGATTTTCTAAGAACGCGGCCACGACGTTGGATAAACTGTCGTGGATTTTGAGACGAGGCCAATATCAACGCGTGAGATACTGCCGGGATATCTACACCTTCGTCTAGGCAACGGATAGAAATTAGAAGTCCACCGAACATTTTGAACCAATTAAGCGTCGCATGGCGATCACCCTGCATACCGGAATGATATTCTATAGGTGAGAAGCCATCCGCTTTTAGCGCCTCGCGAACTCTATCCAGTTGATCGGAGTCTTCGCAATAAACTAGCCAATGCTCACCATCTTGATAGTTCCTGCTTATCACCTGCCTTGCAAGGTCGATCTTCTTTGATGCCTTTTTGGCAATTCGGGCACGCCTTATGAGCAACATTTTTGCGCGCTCACTCAGCCGCCTCCCATTCCCCTCATCGTCCTTCTGCCGGGCCATTTCGGACCTAATTTGCAGTGACAGCTTTTTCCATTCATCGGCCTCGGTAGCTGTCAAGTTCAGCGGATGCGGGAAATACTCATATTGAACTAATCTCCCTTGCTGGATTGCGTCAATTAAAGTGAATGGCGGCGGAACTATCCCACTGAAATAATTCATCAGTTTATCCGTACCGTCTGGATCGCCATAACGGGTTGGTGTCGCGCTAAGCCCCAAACGCAACCCAGCGTTGAGGCTTAAAAAACGAGAATTGAAACCGCTAGCAACTTGATGAGCTTCGTCTGCAACCACCATTAGATCGGAACTTTCTACGACGCATGCGCGAAATGCGTCAGAAGCAGCGGTTTTCATTGTCGCAAGTGTGATCCGTCCACCCAGAGACGGATCTGGAACAGTCATACCTTGCAGCCTGCCCGCCGCCTTCCAAGTGGTATGGCCACCACCGGCGATCAGGAGCGCAGCCGCCGGTATCTCCGATCTTAATTCGTCCATCCATTGCTCTAACAGAAGCTGGCTTGGGACTACCACAATTGCCGGCTTTCCTGCATTCACATGATCCCGCAGCGCAATTATCGCCGTAAAAGTTTTCCCACTTCCCGTCGCGTGTTCAAGTATACCTCGGGAGCCATTCGCTCGCCAAGCTTCGAGCGCGCTCAGTTGATGAGGAAGTGGCTTGCGGACGTCTTTATTTATAAGAGGTTTAGTTGCAGTCAACACACTGGCCACCTCCTTAAACGACAAGCTTTTGAGTTTATCGAGCGCCTGGTCGGGAAATGAACACACTTCGACATCAGCGTCACCTTCAGACCATAGTTCATCGAAATGGGTTTCATGCTTCCGAACGCGCTCTCCTTCCAGACCACCCCGCCAACTGCAAAAAACCTCAATGGACTCAAAATTTCCCTCTCGATGCCAACCACGCCAAGTTTCGTTAGCGGAACCTTTGAAGCTAACCCTGTGACCATCTTTGTCGACAAAAATTCCAATCTTCTCATGGTAAATGCCGCCGCCAATAGAACGCACCGCAACTTTTACATCAAGGCAGCCAGTAGCAATTAGGGTCGCCAATACTCTGATCTGGTATGCTGTAGCTTGTTCTCCGAGAAGATCGTCAATCTCCGTGATCAGGCGATCAGAAATGACTTCGTTGCGATCTCGGTAGCCTTTCGCGATACCTTCAACATCCTCGGGTGTTAGATCAGGTGAGCATATCAACCTTATTCGTCCACCTCTCCGAGCGAAATCGAGAATACTAGGCCCGATGACAAGATAAACACTCGATCGGAAATAGCCCACGGCACGCTTATAAAGAAGTGCCTCCTCAAGGCAGGGCTGATAGAAAGTCTGCGCAGGATCTTCCTTGGCAGAGCGATACTCGGTGCCGAGATCGAGGCTTGCGAGAGACGTTGGAAGATTAGCCACTATCCCAACCGCACCTTTTTGTCGGCCTTCTTTCGAAGCGCTGCTCCACTCTGCTCTCCACCATCCTTAGCCAGTTTTCCCTCTGTTCCGTTTTGCCAGTCGAACCCCGGGCGCGCTATTCGATATTCGATCGCAGCATTTTTCCCCTGAACAGGCTTTGATCCGGCGTCCGGTTCAATAAATCTACCCAAGGCGCCTTCAACGTAGTCGCGACGTAATTCGGAACACACCCAGCGTCGATTGAGCCGCTCGCAAACCTCACCCGTAACGCAACTACCTGCGAACGGGTCAACGACTAAATCGCCTTCGTCTGTAAGCATTCGCACAAAAAACTCTGGAATTTCAGATGGGAAGCGAGCCGGGTGAGGTTTGATACCACTTTTTCTGCAATAGCGTAAGTAGGCACTGTTACTGCCAGTATTTGCAGCCGCAATTAGATTAGGCGGAATCGCTGCACCGTTATTATTTGTAAATTGATCACTTATATCATGGCCCGAAGGACGCATTTTAGGCTCATAACCATGCTGCAGTAGGTCGTTCATGCGGGAGCTATAGGGCTGAAGAACACGACGATTACTGGCCTTTGGCCAAGGTGTTTTGGATAACCACCAGACCTTATTAACCGCGTCTTTCACACGAATTCGTCTTATAGTGACCCACTCCGCGGGAGTAGGAAGCTTTGCAGGATTCCACCAATAAAAATCTTGAGCAAGATGGAATCCAAACTCCTCACAAAGCATGATAAGGAGCTTAAAATGATACAAGTGCCGTGTAGGTAGTCCTTTATTCCAAGCGCCACCAATATCTATTACCAAGCTTCCCGTTTTTTTTAGAACGCGATGAAGGTGAGTAGCAAACGGACGAAACCAATCCAAATACTCATCAGCTTGGACGTTGCCGTAGTCTTTTTCGCGGACAAGCCCAAACGGTGGACTAGTAACGATCAGGTCTACTGACGCAGTGCGCATCTTAGATATTAGTTCAAACGAATCCCCGTTAAAAATTCGGCCATTAGATGTTTCATGGAACCATTCAAACTGATCAAAAATGTGCGGCATACCTCTCCTCAAGGGGCGTTAAGTGCATGCAAAACGAGACCTAACTGCGTCGCCCTTCTCACATTGCAAAGACCAGAGTTTTACCTCTTAACCCTACACCGAAAGCTCTCGATTACAAGGCTGGAAGAGCGCCGCTTGCGCGAACATTGGCATTCCACTCGGAGTTACCTGCCTTGGGAAGGAGTGAGAGAACCCACGGCTGAATGATATCGACTACGCCACAAAGCTGTCCAAGCTGACTTTTGGATGAGATCGTCGGACGCGCAGAATAATATGTAAGAAGGAACTGTGGGTCCCATCAACCAGAATTGGGGGGTGCCACCCCGGTGGGGTCTGCGTTAGCAGGGATTTTGAAGGGGGTGGGGGGTACTTTTTGGTGCGAGGTAGGCGGTGCCTAGCTCACTACTGTTCGTTCCTGTTCGCTCACAGTCAGGATATATGGGGGTATGATTGGTGGTACTTTCAATTAAACATAAAAAAATATAATATATAATCAATGAGATAAAATACTAATATGATGCCTCTTCCGGCACCATTTTCCAACAGTGAATGCGGCGCAACGTTCAATTGCGCGGGCGCTTAACGCCTAGACTTGCTTGTCCGGATCAACGTGCAGCCAATCGGCATGGCGCGGGGCTTTTTTGGTTTCGCTCCATTCGGCAAGCATCAACGGCGCGACGCGTTTTAATTCGGCATATTGTTCGGGCGTGCCGATGTTGCATGCAAGCTCCAGCCGGTGGCCGTTGGGATCAAAGAAATAGATCGACCGGAAAATCCCGTGATATGTCGGCCCGACCACATCAATGCCCTGCGCCTCGATATGCGCTTTTGCGGCAAGCAGGGCGTCAAGGTCACTGACTTCGAACGCGATATGCTGGACCCATGCCGGGGTGTTGGGGTCTTTGCCCATATCGGGTTGGTTCGGCAGTTCGAAAAAGGCGATGACATTGCCGCCGCCGCAATCGAGGAAGATGTGCATATAGGGGTCATATTCCCCCGTGGACGGAACATGATCCTC
>JACCDH010996049.1_pt1 | contig 14553 bp, 13 predicted proteins | sample 7442481 | NCBI WGS metagenome assembly JACCDH01 (sample SAMN15323433, study PRJNA562643) | freshwater metagenome | isolation source: river surface water | place: USA:Blue River Watershed | collected 2017-08-15
AGCTGCAAGTGATGTGATGTCTTCTGTGTTATTTGAGTAAGATGATGGTCCAGACCAAGAGAAGGTATAAGGTGCAGTACCACCTGTGGTGGTTGCGTCAATTGAACCAGTAGATGCACCGTTACACAATATATCAACTTTTGTAGTGTTGATTGCAATTGCGGCAGGTTCAGTTACCGATATTGTTTTATTTGCTGTACAAGATTTAGCGTCTGTTACTACAACAGAATAAGAACCAGCAGTTAGACCAGTGAGATCCTCTGTAGTTGCAGCAGGTGTCCATGAATAAGTATATGTTGAAACACCTCCCGATACTGTTAAATCTATTGCACCATTCGAACCACCGTTACATGAAACATTGGTGACAGTTTCTGTTAAAGAAATTGCTGTATGTTCAGAAATTAACACAGAGTCAGATCCGGTACAATTATTTAAATCAGTCACTGTGATGTTATAAACGCCTGCTTTTAGACCTGAAATATCTTCTGTTAAAGCGGTAAAAGATGCCGGACCTGTCCATGCATATGATATGTAATTCGGAGAACCAACAGGGCTACCGCCTGTTGGTGTGATGTTTACTGCACCAGTAGATGCGCCAAAACAATCAACATTGGTTCTAACTTTGGAAATGGTTATTGCAGTTGGTTCTTGAACTGTTGCTTGTCCTGTTTTTGAACAACCATTTACATCTGTCACCGTATAATCATATGTACCAGCAGCTAAGTTTGTTAAACTCGAGTTTGTGCTTGAAAACCCGCTCACAGAGCCTGTCCCGGTCCATTGATATGTGTATGGTGAAGTACTTCCTGAAACAGGATTCAATGATAATTTTCCATCTGTCAGACCAAAACAAGTAATATTAGTTGTATTTAATACCGCTGAAATAGGTGTTGGTTGAGTTATGTTGGTGCTAACTGTAGTTTCACAACCAACATTATCTTTTATAGTTACAGTATACGATCCTTGCGTTAGCGAACTAAAAGCGTTAGAGGATTGAAACAATCCTGAATTCAACTTAAATTGATACGGAGAAACACCACCTGTTGCTACAACAGAAAAAGAACCATTTGAACCTCCATTACAAGTAACATTTACTTGTGATGTAATAGCCTTAGAAATTAGCGAATTTTGGACAACAGTTATATTTTGAGATTTAATACAAGAATTTGCATCAGTAATTTCAAACAAATATGTTCCAGCTGTCATTCCATTAAAAGTACTTGATCCTTGCCAAGCTCCACCCGAAACTCTGTATTGATAACCCACAGGTGAAGTGAATAAACTACCTCCCGAACCTTGCAACACCACTTGACCATCAGAGCCATTGTAACAAGTTACTGTAGTTTGACTCGCCACACTTAATGATAATTCTCTCAAATAGAGAACATCATCATATATCTGTGTTCCACTGCTGTGGTAAACCTTCAAGCGATAATTTTGACTGCCTAACCCGCTGAATGTATGTGTTGAACTTGACGTATTTAGAGTAGAGGAAATCAAGTTATTCGTCACAAAATCGTAAATCTCATAACTGTAATTAGGTGATCCCCCCGCAACAGTGATCATTACTGATCCATTGCTTGATGAGCAATTAGGATTTGTAGTGTCCAAAAACACAGCTTGCCCCGAAACAATCCCTTGTAGTGTTAAGAAAAACAGCATGAGCCATGCTTCCCTCTTTCTCTGTGTGAACCAATTTAATCGGCCGATTTTATTCATTATTTTCATGTTTAATGATGATATTCTTTTTTGTTTTTTCTCAATTTATTCAAACTTATTCACAATAAATTCACAACGAATTTACTTAAACCCAAAGTATATTCAAAGTTTATTTTTTACCCCGTTCATTATTATAGACGTTTTGATTTGCATTTTTCACCAAAATACCAAAATATGAGTATTCACTTATTCAATCGTATTTACGACTAATTTTTGCCACAAAAACAATACCAAAAAAATAATTGCTCATTAAAGTTAAACGATTTTTTGGTGAATACACCCAAATAATAATTATACGAATCAAACCCGTCTGCACGAATTAAAATTGCTTATTTTCGCCCTATTCTGTTTCTTATCCCTCAATAAAAAATGACAAATCCGTTACAACACATCATTCAAAAGTCGCCCACTCTTTCTGCTCTCAACTTATTTCAACACCGCTCAATCTTGGATTTAGAAAACAATTTTACAAAAACTTTTGTCCTATCTCCACTAAACAAAAAAATAATTGCTGCCATAACTTTAGCCGTTTGTATCAACCAGAAGAATCATAATCTTCTATACTTATTGAAAGACAATCATGTTCTCCCTCATTTAGAAATCAATGAACAAAATGAAATCATTGCAATCGTTGCCACAATGAACATGAACAACAACCTTTATTCATTCAAACACAATATTCAAAATAAAACCTATGAAGATATGCCTTCAGGACTAAACATGAGTCAATTTGTAAATCCCATTATCGGTAAAAACTTGATGGAAATCATTGCTCTCGTTGTTTCGAACTTAAATCATTGCACCGCCTGCACACAACACCATGAAGAAAAATGTCTGAAGCTAGGAATTCAATCAGAAACAGTGTACCAAAGCATACAACTTTCTTCATTTCTAAAAAATTTGTGCGTATTTGACTTTTTAAAAGTTTGACTCTACGAAACCTGCTGAGGCAACAATTACAGCATTGCTCATCAAATTTACCAAATCATTGGTTACAAAGGCGAAACCACCAACCAAATTATCTGTCTTTAGATCAGTTATTTTATTTTGATTCAAATACTTAGCTTGAAACAACATACCAAAAACACTGTCGGTCAAAGAACCCAAGATTCCCCAAATTAAAATCAACCAAAATCCTTTGAGACTAAAGCATGCAATCGCACATGCGCCGAAAAATGCACCTAAAAATCCAGCCAGAGAAACGCCTCCTGAAACACCTTTTTCTAATGGTTTGAAAGTTAATACATTGAACGTTTTTTTACCAAATCTCATCCCAAATTCACTACTCAAAGTATCTGAACAGGCAACGGCAATTGACACTAAAATTAGAAAATTCAATTCTTGAAAAACCACACCAGACCCACTCAACACCAATAGCAGCATCACTACGCCCGCATTCGCTAACACTTGAAAAGCGTCTCTGGCACGTTCATGCTTTTCATCAGATTCAACACCTTTGTTCATTTTACCTGCCAACGTTCCCAAGACAAAAAACACAATCAAAGGCCATATCGAAATTTCACAAGTAAATACAAAAATTGCCAAATAAATGGCAAACACAATTCCAGAAACTGTTAACCATTGCATTCTATAAACGGCGAATACACCTATGATTGACGCAATTATGAGAGGCCAATGCTTCATAAAAATATAGGTAGAGTGAATCTCATGATTCCTAAAAAACAAGATCAGAAAAAACGATACCAAGGGTATAAAAAAATTGTCGCTACCTTTTCCGCTCAACAATTCCACAGTTCCAACAAATATGGATATAAAACTCAAAATCAATAAATTATTGGAAATTTCAAATTGAAAGAGAACCATGAAAGTGATCAATACAAAAACAAAAAAACCAACGAATGTTTTTTGATCATTACCCCAATGAACTGTATTCCAATGCCGTTTATGATTAGATTTATTGTGGTTGATTTGAGGGAAAATTCCAAACAAATGATGTTGAAAAACCCGACCAAAAACCGCTGAAAAACCATCGGCAAGTGCTAAAATTAGAAGTGAAATGGAAATTTCATGTGTCAAATGAGGAAACTGGATTAATAGTAAAATTGTTGGTGGTAAGAAATAGATGATTCCCCAACTTTTACGTCCCTCAGTTTGAAAAAACCCTTTGAAAACAGCGAAAATGAGAATTAATTCCACAAAACATAAAAAAAACACCAGATGAGTGAGATGAATAGGATTTATAATTTGAATGGCATATGCCAATATTGAAATTACCGTAATATGTAAAAATTTGCGGCTATAAAAGAGGGTTTCAGGAAACAAATTTGACCAAAAGATACTCAAACCTATGAAAATAAGGGCTAAAACTATAAGCCAAATAAAGGGTTGAGTAAAAATCATGAACATAGATTTAACAAAAATGAATCATATTTGTTAAACTTTTCGCATCGACTTTGAAAAAGATTATCAGTTTTTGGAAATTCAGCCGTCCCCATACCATCATTGGAACAACGGTAAGCATTATAACACTTTATTTACTCACCAACAAAATCAGCGACCAGTCTTTGCAAGTAGTACCGTTAGACTTGGTATTTACGTTGATTAGCTGCCTAGGCTGCAATGTTTTTATCACAGGTTTGAACCAAATTTACGACATTGAAATTGACCGATTGAACAAGCCAAATTTACCATTGGTAAATGGTGAAATCAGTCTGGCAGAGGCAAAGAAAATTGTCACACTTTCCCTCACCATCTCCCTTTTTTTTGCTTTTTTTCAAGGATTTTATTTCGGGGGACTCATCAGCATCATTGCTTTAATTGGTGCCATTTACACCATTCCACCTATCCGACTTAAAAAGCATCATTTGTGGGCTGCAATTTCGATATCTCTGGTTCGCGGACCCCTTGTGAATTTGGGTGTATTTTGTCATTTTTATATGGTAAGATTCGGATTTCCCATCAAATTGAACATAGACATCATGCTTTTGACGGCTTTTATCACTGTTTTCAGCGTTGGAATTGCCTGGTTTAAAGACATTCCAGATGTTGAGGGGGATCTAAAGAACAACATACAAACATTATCTGTAAAATACAGCAAACAAAAAGCCCTAATCGGCGGATTGTTACTTGTTGGATTGGTTTACATTTTAAGCATTTTCATTGCATTTTTGCCATTTCTCACTGACTGGATGGGAATAAACAATCCGATTTCTTTGAAAGGCAATCATCTTATTTTCGGTTTCTATCATATTGTTGCTTTGATTTATTTTGTGTACAGCGGATTAAAAGTGAATGTGGATACTCAGGCTGAAATCAAAAAGTTCTACATGACATATTGGATACTTTTCTTTTTTGAGTATTTGGTATTTGCATTTTTGTAGGAACATTTATCAACATTGATAGGATTATTGAGAGAGAGGTCTAACTTTGCATAATTTTTGCAAACATGCCAAAAGACAACTCAATCAAACACGTTCTCATTATTGGCAGTGGCCCTATTGTGATAGGTCAAGCCTGTGAATTCGATTATGCTGGCTCACAAGCAGCACGAAGCTTAAGAGAGGAAGGTATCACTGTATCGCTCATTAACAGCAATCCAGCTACAATCATGACCGACAAGATAAACGCAGATCACGTTTATTTGTTGCCACTAACTGTTCAAAGCCTTGAACAAATTCTTCAAGAGCAAAACATAGACGCTGTTCTACCTACAATGGGAGGACAAACTGCTTTGAATCTTGCCAAAGAAGCAGAAGAAATTGGACTTTGGGAAAAGTACAACTGCAGAATTATTGGTGTGAATATTGCTGCCATCGATAAAATGGAAGACCGCGAAAAGTTCCGCCAATTGATGGTAGAATTGGGCGTTGGGGTGGCTCCGAGTCAAGTTGCAAATAGCTTTCTTGAAGGTAAAGAAATTGCTCAAAGAATTGGTTTCCCTCTTGTAATTCGTCCATCTTACACCCTTGGAGGTACGGGTGGAAGCTTCGTTCATAAAAAAGAAGATTTCGACCGAGCACTTCAAAGAGGGCTTGAAGCAAGTCCAGTGCATGAAGTGCTTGTTGAAAAAGCTGTTTTAGGATGGAAAGAATATGAATTAGAATTGCTTCGCGATTCTAAAGATGATATTGCCATTATTTGTACCATTGAGAACTTTGACCCAATGGGAATTCATACTGGCGATAGTATTACAGTTGCTCCAGCGATGACATTGAGCGATACTACCTTCCAAAGAATGCGCGACATGTCATTTAAAATGATGCGATCCATGGGGGTATTTGCCGGTGGATGTAATGTTCAGTTTTCTGTAAATCCTGAGAATGAAGACATTATTGCCATCGAAATCAACCCTCGTGTGAGCAGAAGTTCAGCTTTGGCTTCTAAAGCTACGGGTTATCCGATTGCTAAAATTGCAGCTAAATTGGCTATAGGTTATTACTTAGATGAATTAAAAAATCCTGTAACCAAAACTACCAGTGCATTTTTTGAACCGGCGATTGACTATGTCATTGTGAAAATCCCACGCTGGAATTTCGATAAATTCCATGGTTCCGATAAAACTCTCGGTTTACAGATGAAGAGTGTAGGGGAAGTGATGGCCATTGGTAGAAGCTTTCAGGAGGCTTTACAAAAAGCTTGTCAGAGCTTAGAAATAGGAAGACATGGGCTAGGTGCAGACGGTAAAAGTAGTAGAAACCTTGAGGAATTGGTTCACGGCTTGGAGCATGCAAGTTGGAACCGTGTATTTCAAGTGATAGATGCCCTTTCTCCCGGTGTTCAAATTTCATCTGTTCAAAAAATAACCAAAATCGACCGTTGGTTTCTTGAACAAATTGCTGATTTAGTGAAAACTGAGACTGAAATACGCCGCTACAACATCGATAACATTGCAGAATCGCTCTTGAGAACCGCCAAAGAAAAAGGATTTTCAGATGAGCAAATTGCTTGGCTAATGGGTGGAAACACCACGGCAGAGCACGTTTATGAAAAACGTAAATCATACGGAATCACTAGAGTATATAAAATGGTAGATACATGTAGTGCTGAATTTCCAAGTCCTACTAACTACTTCTACTCCACCTTCGAAAAAGAAAACGAAAGTGTTTTCTCAGATAAAAAGAAAGTCTTTGTGTTGGGAAGTGGCCCTAATAGAATAGGTCAAGGTATTGAATTCGATTATTCATGTGTGCATGGTATTCTGGCAGCCCGTGAAGCAGGTTATGAAGCTATCATGATTAACTGCAATCCGGAAACAGTGAGTACCGATTTCGACATGGCCGACAAACTCTATTTTGAACCAATTTATTGGGAACATTTATGGGAACTTATTGAAAATGAAAAACCTGAAGGTGTTGTGGTTCAATTGGGTGGACAAACCGCTCTTAAATTAGCAGAAAAGTTGCATGAAAAGGGAGTTAAAATCATTGGTACTTCATATGACAATATGGATATTGCTGAAGATAGAGGCCGTTTCAGTGATTTGCTTGCAGATTTGAATATTCCTTATCCTAAGTATGGTGTTGCATTAGATGCTGAAGAAGCCATTAAAATTGCAAATGAAGTAGGTTACCCGGTACTTGTTAGACCAAGTTATGTTCTTGGGGGACAGGGAATGGTAATTGTAATCAACGATGAGGATTTGGAAAAAGCCGTTGTAAAATTACTGGGTGATTTACCAGGAAATCGGGTTTTAATTGATCACTTTTTGGATAGGGCTGAAGAAGCTGAATCAGACTGTATTTCAGACGGAGAAAACGTACACATCATTGGTATGATGGAGCACATTGAACCAGCTGGAATTCATAGTGGAGACAGCAGTGCGGTGCTACCTCCATTTAATTTGAGTGACAAAGTTCTGTCGCAAATGGAAGAATACACCACAAAAATTGCTAAAGCACTGAATGTAAGAGGTTTACTAAACATTCAATTTGCAATCAAAGGCGAAGATGTTTATGTTATCGAAGCGAATCCGAGAGCCTCAAGAACAGTGCCTTTCATTTGTAAAGCGTATGATGTTCCATATGTGAACATGGCCATGAAAGTAATGTTAGGAGTGAATAAAGTTAGCGACTTCACGATTCCAAACCGACCTGCCGGTTGGGCAATCAAGCAACCCGTTTTTAGTTTCGATAAATTTCCGAATGTAAACAGAGAGTTAGGACCAGAAATGAAAAGCACAGGAGAAGCAATACTGTTTATCAAAGATCTGAAAGACCCTCAATTCAGAGAGCTATACAAGCAAAAAAGTATGTACTTGTCGTACTAATGATCATTGAATATTTTTTAAAAAGCCCCTTTTTCAGGGGCTTTTTCATTTTATTTACAATTTCCTCACGCTATTTTCATTAAAAGTGTAACATCCATGTGCTGAGATTCGTTTAATATATAAGTACAACAAAAATCTAATTTAAAAATTATGAAAAAATTATGCTTCATCATGGCGTTAAGTTTGGCTGGAATGGCAAACGCGCAAACCGACAAAACGAATAAGCTCAGCATTGAGCAAAAAGCTGACAAACAAACTGAAAGAATGAAAAAATCTCTCAACCTTACCGACGCACAAGTTCCATTGGTTAGGGATGCAAATTTGAAAGCAATTCAAGAAAGAGAAAACCTTAAAATTGAAGTTCAAAACAGGAAAAAAGCCATTCAAGAGAATCACAAGAATCAATTGCAGGGCATTTTAACTCCTGAACAAATGAAAAAAGCAGAGGCAATGATGAAAAAGAAGGAGAAGAAGATGAAACGCAAACACAAAGATGAATAAAAAAAGGCCGCTGTTGCGGCCTTTTTATTAAGATTGTGGCGGATTTATAGGTGGCGTACCACCAGAATTTCCATTTCCTCCATCTTGATTGCGAGGACCTCTGTTTTTATTGTAAGGTTTACGATTTTTATGATGATTCCGAGGTTGATTATTGTTTGAACCTTGGTTGTCTCCTGAGGGCTTTGGAGCCCCTTCAGCAAAACGATTTTGGTTGTTTTGAGGTGCGTTATTATTTGGGCGATTTTGATTTTGACCCTGGTTATTGGGTTTATTTCTGTCAAATCCTGGACGATTGTTTCGGTTTTGATTGTTGTTATTATTTGGTCCGCCTTCTCTTCTATTTTGATTGTTTCGATTGCCTTTGTTGCGATCTTTAGAACCCCTATTGTTATCTAATTTCTTGAGTCCCTCAAACTCATTATCCTTTAATAATTCAGCATTATCTATGAAATCATTTGCTTTCTCATCGGCGATAACCTTGGCCAAAATTTCATTGGCTGGGGCTAAATCTGTAAGCGTTGGTACTTGAATGCCATTTTTATTATTTTCCATGCATTCATTGACCTTTTCAACAGGCAAAGGAACCCAGGTTTGGCTGTCATCATAAGAAAACCACATCAATTGCTTCAATATATCTGTTTTTCTTGCATAGGCAGTACCAGAAACCGTGTCTATTTTCACGATTTTAGCCTTAGGGAAGGCCTCTGTTGCCTCCAAATACATATCGAGCTCATAATTCAAGCAACACTTTAAACGACCGCATTGACCAGCCAATTTCTCCATATTGATACTCAAATTTTGAACACGAGCAGCACCAGTATTTACCTGTTTGTAATCTGTTAACCAAGTAGAGCAGCACAATTCTCTTCCACAAACGCCAATGCCTCCCAATCGAGAAGCCTCTTCCCGATAACTGATATGGCGCATTTCAATTTTCACTTTAAATTCTTCCGCATATCGCTTAATCAACTCACGAAAATCAACCCTCGCTTCAGCAGTGTAAAAGAAAATGACTTTTCTTCCGTCGCCTTGAAACTCGATATCTGAAATTTTCATGGCCAAGTTGAGTTCAAAAGATATGGTTCTCGCTTTCTCGAGTGTTGCATTTTCTTTCGCTTTTGCAACTTCATACTTTTCCATATCCTTCTCACCAGCTACCCTCAGGATAGGCAGTAAATCCTCAGAATCTTCTCTTACCCTGTATTTTTTTAGTTGTAACCTTACAATTTCACCGGTAGCTGAAACGGTTCCAATGTCGTAACCGAAACTACTCTCACAAACAACGTAATCGCCGGTGAATAAATCTAAATTGTGTGTATTCCTGAAGAACTCTTTGCGACTGCCTTTAAATCTAACTTCTACAATATCAAATGGTTTGTACCCATCTGGAAGGTCCATGTCTTTAAACCAGTCATAGACGTTTAACGCATTACAGCCGCTTGTTCCACAAGTTCCGTTGCTTTTACACCCCGAGGGTGCGCAACCGCCACTTTTTGTACCGCATGATGAACAAGCCATATTTTATATAATTTAAAATGTTGCCAAGCAACAATGTTTCAATTTTACAAAGTTAAGAATTGTGATACGAGAATTGCAGATTAATTCTCTTTTTCAGAGAAAACCCACAACTTTTGTCCCAAAAAGTTAATTACCATTCCCATTATTGTTGCCCCAAAAACTGCCGCAATTTTATCAACTTTAATGCTGAAAATATGCGTTGCTATACGGGTAGAATTGGGATAAACAAAATTTGCCGCCAGCTCAGTATCTGGTATAAAATGCAATAAAAGTTCGTTGGTACCTACATTGGTTAAACCACTGACCAAATACAACATCAAATATTTCGCTAAACGACTTTTATTGCTGTCTTTTTGACCCCATGTCCAATGCTTATTCAACTGATAATTAACATAAGTTGCAACAAGAATACCCAAACTTTTAGCAATCGCTGTAGGTAAAAACTGACTCAACAAATAATAGACTGAAATATCTATGAGAAAAGACAATCCACCCACTATTCCAAATTTTGTAATGGCGATATATGTTTTACTCGAAATCAAAACTCTCTATTTTTATAATTGTGTAAATGTATGTCCGTCAAAGGTACAATTCATTCCCAATTTTAATGCAATATTTTGTTCATCGTGGCCTGCAGGAAAATCAAAAATTATTGGAAATCCTTCATTTTCAAGATTTTCCAAAATAATTTCTTTGATATTTTTACCAAAAGGAATGGCATGATCCTTCATATCTATCATCGAACCAACTATGAGGGCCTTTATTCCTTTGAAAGTACCAGACAGCTTCAGCGAACAAATCATTCGATCCATATGGTACAAATACTCATCCAAATCTTCGATGAACAAAACTTTATCTTCATAATTTTTGGCAATAATGCCGCTATGGGCAAACAAAAGCGACAAATTACCCCCAACCAATTGTCCCTCAAATGAAGAAATCCGAAAAATCTCACAATTTCTTAATCCATAATGATTTGCATTACCGGTTAAAGCATTGTAAAGGTAACGTTGATTGAGTTCATGATGAGGATTGTCGAGATTGAACTGCATCACCATTGGACCATGAATCGAGGCCAGACCCATACTCTGAAAGGTTAAATGAAGGGTGGTAATATCAGAAAAGCCAATCCACCATTTTGGATTCGATAAAAAATCTATTCCAGTAATTTTTTCAATCAATTGAGTGCAACCATAACCACCTCTTGCGCAAAAAACAGCTTTTACATTGATGTTTTCAGCAGCCCATTTTATATCGAGAGCACGTTCTTCAGCAGTTCCCGAAAACTGATGAAACTCGCCAAATAAATTTGGTGATAGCACTACATTCCATCCATTGGTTTTAGCCCAAGCTTGAAATTTTTTAATTTCAGAGTGTTTGATACTTCTCGCGGGGGCAATGATTGCAATCGTATCGCCAGCCTGCAAATAATTGGGTACTATCATTTTGAAACTGGTATGAGCAAATTGCTTTGAGAAATTACGGTTGTCATTTCGCTGTTCCGAGAATCGGATGGATATTCAAATATTGGGAATGTAATTTTTTGACCACTTTTTTCTAAATCCGAACAAACCAACTTCCAAGTAGGTGCTCCTTTACCAAGTTCTGCATTTGCAGTTACTTTGTGATATTTTCCGCCTTTCAACTTCCGTATGGTGTAGACTGTTTGTGAGATTACCTTGTTCACAGGAATACCTACAAATATTTCCATATCACCACTGGTATTTGGAACTTCATTATAAACACACATCAATGCACCTTTGATAATCAATTTATTTTGAGTAATAAATTGAATCAAGGAACCAGAAGTTTGAGAAACTAACTGGGCCAAGTCTGAATATTTTGCATTAAATGTGCGCCCCAAAACAATCATTTCTGGCTTTTCTGTCTGTTGTAAAATAAAATCTGTATTGGCCATGATTAGCCCTTCTTTTTTCATCGATTGGGCTGCGTCGATCTCTGATTGATCCTCACTTTGATTCGACGATTTAAAATTGAATAAATGACCATTTTGATGATATAAAAACAACAGAATGGCAATTAACACGAGAATGAAAGCTACAGTAACAACGAAAGGTTTAGAAAAACGGTTCATAATTTTTTGCTAAATTACAGTGAAACGATGAATTTATGGTATTTTTGCATTGTGAAATTCTTAGCAGAAATCGAAATTCTCCCTAAAAAAGGGTTGCTCGACCCTCAAGGTAAAGCCGTAACGCATAGCATGCCATCAATAGGGCTAAATAATGTAAATGAAGTTTGCGTTGGTAAATTTATCACCATGGAAATTGAGGCAAATACAGAATCAGAAGCATTTTCTACTGCGGAAACTGCAAGCAAAAAGCTATTGGCCAACTTGATCATGGAGAGTTACAACATTCGCATCAAAGCATTATGATTATTTACAACGTAACATGTAACGTTGAAAAAAACATGGCCGAAGAATGGCTTCAATGGATGCGTACTGAACACATTCCTGAAGTGATGGCAACGGGTTGTTTTAAAGAGCATAAAGTTCTAAAGTTATACAACCCAGAACACGATGATGAAGGCATCAATTATGCCATACAATACACCACCGAGAGCATCGAAACTCTCGAGCACTACAGAAAAAACCACGGTCCAGAATTACAAGCAAAAACCTTGGCAAAATATGGCGATAAGGTTTTAGCTTATCGTTCTGTGCTTGAAATCATAGAGTAAAATGTCGTTCAAAACCATCCATATTGAAGAGGCAATCAAACAAAAATTGTCGTTTCAATGGATCGATGTTCGCAGCGAATCTGAGTATTTAAAAGCCCATATCCCGGGTGCAATCAACATTCCTTTACTGTCTAACGAACACAGAATTCTCATAGGAACGTGCTACAAACAAGAAGGTAGAGAGGCCGCAGTTGAATTAGGACTTGAACTAATTGGTCCCAAAATGGCAATGTTGTTCCGTGAATACAAGCGAGCGGAAATAAATGGCAAAACGCTTTTATTCTATTGCTGGAGAGGTGGACTTAGAAGTCAAATCAGCACCACAATTTACTCTTGGGCGGGACAAAAGCCAACCTTGCTCGTTGGAGGTTATAAATCCTTTAGATCCTTCATTCATAAGCAATTCGATAAACCATTGATTTTAAATATCATCGGGGGTTCGACGGGTAGTGGTAAAACCGAAATTTTGCATTTATTGCAAAAAAAAGGCGAACAAATGATTGATTTAGAAGGTTTGGCCTTCCACAAAGGCAGCGCTTTTGGGGGACTAGGGTTTCCGCCACAACCAAGCACTGAAAGCTATGAAAACTCTCTTGGGCTTTTGATTCACCAATTAGATTCGAGTAAAAGAATTTTCGTAGAAAATGAAAGCAGATTGATTGGTCACTGTTATTTACCAATTGGCTTTTGGAATCAAATGCAAACTGCACCAATTTTAGAAATTATCGTCGATAGAAAAACTAGAATTCAACGTTTAGTAAAAGAATATGCCCATTTCGATATTGACATCTTGAAAGAGAAAACGAATATTCTTAAGAAAAAACTCGGTGGGCAACATGCCAATGAGGCCATAGAACATCTTGAAAATAAACGCTTTGAAAATTGGATAGACAAGCTGTTGGTGTATTACGACAAAACATATGGTCACAGTGTAGAAAAAAACAAGCTGCGATTGAAAACAATTGAATTCGATTGGCGGTTAGTTGACCAAAGCATAGAAAACATCACAAATCATCAATAAACTCATTACACAATGGAACTTAAAAATAAAATTGCAGTCATTACGGGAGCAAACAAAGGAATTGGACTTTGCTGTGTGGAACAACTTTTGGCGGAGGGTGCCATCGTTTATGGCATTTGCAGAAGTGGATGTAATATTCAGCATAGCAACTACACTTGTTTAAAGGCAGATGTTCAACACTTTGAACAGTTAGAATCAGTTTTTAATACCATTCTTGCTAAACATGAAAAGATTGATATACTCATCAACAATGCAGGTTTGGGTTATTTCGGATTTTGCGAAGAAATGCCATTAGAGCAATGGCACACCATGTTCAATACCAATGTTAATGGATTATTTTATGCCACCAAACTTGCTTTACCTTCAATGAAAAAACAAGGCTTGGGGCACATCATCAATATATCTTCGATAGCTGGTTTGGAGGGATATCCACAGGTATCTGGTTACAACGCCACTAAATTTGCTGTTAGAGGGTTTAGCGATGCACTTTACAAAGAGGTGCGTGACTTTGGTGTGAAAGTAACTTGCGTTTATCCTGGTTCTGTTAAAACAGACTTTTTCAGACACTCAGAGAACATCAAAGCACATGACAATATGCTCATGCCCGAAGATGTGGCTGGTCAAATTGTTTATGCCCTAAAATCACCAAACAATTTCCATCATGTTAACTTAGAAATTAGGCCATTAAAACCAAGAGGTTAAGTTTTTTAAATTATTAATCGTATTTTTGCACCACTTAATAAAAACCATCACATCATGAAAGTAGCCATCAATGGATTTGGACGTATTGGTCGTCACGCATTCAAATTTTTAATTGAAAAACCAGGTGTTGAAGTTGTTGCTATCAACGACTTAACCGACAACG
>JACCDH011476048.1_pt1 | contig 14551 bp, 9 predicted proteins | sample 7442481 | NCBI WGS metagenome assembly JACCDH01 (sample SAMN15323433, study PRJNA562643) | freshwater metagenome | isolation source: river surface water | place: USA:Blue River Watershed | collected 2017-08-15
AAGTTTTATTTAAGGCTGGGTGTAATACATCATGGAAAAGGAGAGTTTGCAGAAGCATTAGAAATTTATAAGCAGGGGGTTAACTTGGTTGCTAAAGAAGGCGACAAAAATTTGCAAGCAGGATATTACATGAGTACGAGTGATATCTATAATAAAATCACTGATTATACTAATGCAATTGACGTAAGCGAAAAAGCCATCAAACTGTTTTCAGCGTTAAATGATCAAGGAGGACAAGCAAGTATTTACAATAATTTGAGTGGTACTTATATACAATTGAAAGATTATACCACTGCTTATAAATATGCAACAAAGGCTTTGCCCATATTTGAAACATATGGGCTTCAATCAAGAGGAGTAGGTAGTATTAAATTGGTTATAGCCAATATTTTACTGAATGCAGATGAAGCATCATTAACAAAGATTGGGAATGCAGGTAAGAATCGTTTTCTCCGCGTAATTAAACTGATGAAAGAGTCCATTCCAATTGCAGAGTTAGAAAAGGACTTGGGTTTGAAATCAGAAATGCTGATTGCAATGGCAACTTCTTTTGAAAAATTGAATCAAATCGCAGATGCTACTAGGGCGTATGAGTTGGCGCTTGCTGTTGCTATACAAGGGCCAGATTTAAATGTTTTAGCAGCAATCTATGGTACAGTAGGTCGGTTTTTACATCGCCAACAGATAAATCAAAAAGGCGTTCATTATTTACATCGTGCATTAGCTATGTCTACCCAATCTGGTTTGTTAGAAGTAGAAAGAGAAGCAGCGGAAAGTTTAAGTAGCTATTACGAGCGCCAAAAGCAAATGGATAGTGCGTTTTATTATTATAAACGCTTTTCGAATGTAGAGAATCAAATTTTTAATAAAGAGAAAGAGAATGAATTCACTCGCAAAAAACTCTTGCTCGATTTTAGTATAAAAGAAAAAGAGTTTGCGGTTGAGCAAGAAAAAATCAGCCAGCAATTGGCCGAAAAAAAATTAGAAATTAGTTTTAAAAATAAGATTGAATGGTTAATGGGTATATTAACCATCTTGGTAATTACTGCAGCTTGGTTTTTTTATAAAAGTAAAAAGAAAACGCAAGAGCTGAATGCAACCATTGAAGCACAACGTCAATCTCTATCTGAATTGGTTCAAGTAAAAGATAAAATTTTCAGTATTCTTACGCACGATATGCGAAGCCCTGTGAACAGCTTGATATCCTTTGTTTATTTATTAGAGAATGAGGTAATAGACAAAAATCAACTGACCCAATATGCAAAAGAGTTGGGCAACACACTTAGAGGCACTTCGGCACTAATGGAAAACTTATTGAATTGGGCAGGAACCCAATTGCAAGGTTTTGAAACCAATATCGAGCAACTGTCTGTCAAAACAGTGTTAGATGAAGTATTGACTTCTTTTGCTGCTACATTAAAGCAAAAGAATATTCATATTGATTGTTTAATTAATGAAAATGATCGAGTAATGGCCGACAAAAATTTACTTGCACTCGTCGTTCGAAATTTGATTAGTAATGCGCTAAAATTTAGTTATGTAGGTACAACTATTCAAGTAGGTTTTGAAAATTTAGCATCAGAATGGAGGATAATTATAGCAGACGAAGGCATAGGAATGTCTGAAGAAATAATGCATCAAATTAATCAAGATGCAGCTAATACAATAACCAGCACTTATGGTACGAATAAAGAGAAAGGTACTGGTTTAGGAATAATGCTCTGTAAAAGTTTTCTTTTGATGATGTCTGGTAAGCTTTCTGTAAATAAAAATCACCCAAAGGGGACCATTTTCCTGATTCATCTTCCTAAATAAAAACTTAAAATCTTTTTAGTAATAATTTATCAATCACGGTATCATTCAATAATTGCTTGTATGCATTGCTCAATGGGATTGAATCTTTATTGCTAAGAATAATCTCATTGGCCAAAACTTGAATAATATGTGCTGTATTAACTAAGTATTGTTTGTGAACACGGATGAATTGCTTTGATTGCAATTGTGTTTCAGCATTTTTTAGACCCACCAACATCACCAATGTTTTTTGATCTTGGGTGTAAATTTTTGAAAAATCGCCCATGCTTTCTATATACAATACATTCTGATTGTTAACTTTTGTAATGCCTTTATTGTCTTTGATAAAAAAATGGTCTTCTGATTGATCGTTTTGAATTAAAGCAGAAGCAGTTGCGGCAGTTTTCTTCAATTCAATGTATTCCATTGCTTTATTAACTGCTTTTACAAATCGCTCAAATGAAATGGGCTTAACCGCAAAATCAATGATGTCTAAATTATACCCTTCTGCAGCATATTCCGGAAAGGAAGAAATAAATACAAATACAGGTGGATTCCTTAATGTTTTAACCAATTCAATTCCAGTCAAATCTGGCATGTCTACATCTGAAAAAACAATATCGATGGATTCTTCCTTTAAAATGGACAATACTTCTAGTCCTGTTTTGCATTCAGCAACTAAATGAAGTGCAGGTATTTTTTTGATATAAGAGGTTAACAGCGCCCGCTCAACCAAGTGATCATCTGCTATAATGCATTGGTACATAATAAGATATTACTTTACGAATGTATTCTTTTTGTGTAATTTTCTGGCATTTGTCTACTAAATAGATCCTCTTATCTACTAATTCTTCTACTTGGTCTACTAGTCAGCATTTGCTATGGCTGATGGGGCTATTTTTAACGCAGTTTAATTCAGTTATTGAATTAAATGACAAAGCGCAGTAACTGAGGGGATACTGCGCTTCTTTTATTTTCAGCTGGTGCTTATCTTAAACGATCTGCGTTTTTAACCAATTGTTCATCTTTGTATATTCCTAATGCAGCCAATACCAAGAATACGGGTATGGATAAGCTGATTAATGCCGTCAAATCTGTGTTGGATTCTGTAAAAGTTTTACTGGCATTGTAATATAAAAAGATATTCAATAAAGATACTGCTAATACAATCAGGCTAATCAGTAACTGTCTTTTCCGGTCTTTGTACATAAAAATGCATACCAGCGTGGCCACCCCAATTGCAATGGTTAAAATGGCATTTAAACTGCCTTGAGCAGCAGTATATTCAATCCATTCTTTTACGTTGGTCTCTGTATTGATTTTATTTCCGCTAAAGAAAGAAAATTTTAAACTAAGCGCACTCATGGTTGCTGCAAGTAGTAACCAAATACTCTGGATTCTTTGTAACATAATTTAGCAATTTGATTAGCCCATTTCAGGGTAAAGGATGAATTGTTCCATGAATTCGTTTACTTGATTGCGAACTGCACCAATTATTGCTGTGTCATCTGCGTTCATTAAAACACGATCAATCGAATCAACAATAAATGGCATATGGGTTTCATTCATCCCACGCGTAGTAACTGCAGCAACACCAAAACGGATTCCAGAAGTTACAAAGGCAGATTTATCGTCGTAAGGAACCATATTTTTATTTGCAGTGATATCGGCTTGTACCAATGCTTGTTCTGCTTTTTTACCGCTGATATTTTTATTTCTTAAATCAATCAACATTAAATGGTTATCGGTACCACCACTAATGATATGGTATCCTTTATCTACAAATGCTTTCGCCATGGCTTGGGCATTTTTTTGTACCTGCTGTTGGTAAACTAAAAATTCATTGGATAAAATTTCACCAAAAGCCACTGCTTTTGCAGCTATTACGTGTTGCAAAGGACCACCTTGAATACCAGGGAACACAGCCATATCTAGCAAGTTGCTCATCATTCTAATATTACCTTTTACGTCTTTTAAACCCCATGGATTTTCAAAGTCTTTATGCATCATAATAATGCCACCTCTAGGTCCACGCAAGGTTTTATGGGTAGTGGAAGTAACAAAATGACAATGTTCAAAAGGAGAATTCAATAATTTTTTAGCAATTAAACCTGCAGGATGTGCAATATCTGCCATTACTAAAGCGCCCACTTCGTCTGCAACTTTTCTTATTCTCGCATAATCCCAATCTCTACTGTAAGCACTGGCACCGCAATAGATTAATTTAGGTTTTACTTCACGTGCTTTTGCTTCTAACATTTCATAATCAACCAAGCCCTCTTCTCTGGTTACTCCATAAAAATGGGGCTGATATAATTTACCTGAATAGTTTACAGCACTTCCATGTGTTAAGTGGCCGCCCATGCTTAGGTCTAAACCTAGTGTAGCATCGCCTGGTTGTAATACTGCTAATGCTACAGCAGCATTTGCTTGCGCACCGCTATGGGGTTGTACATTGGCATATTCAACACCAAATATTTCTTTTAAACGATCAATGGCCAGTTGTTCTGTTTGGTCTACTATTTCACAACCTGCATAATATCTTCTCCCAGGATACCCTTCTGCATATTTATTGGTCATTACATTACCCATTGCCTGCATCACTTGAAGGCTAGTGAAGTTTTCTGAAGCAATTAACTCAATTCCGTGGCGTTGTCTTTCTAATTCTTTTCTGATTAGGTCAAAAACCAGTGTATCTCTCTGCATGAAGTGTATTTTTGCCAAATTTACGCGTTATTTACTATTTTACAGCCCCATTTAGCCGATATAGATAGGAATAAGTGAGAATCGGACATGGATAAATTACCTCCCAATGAAAGCTATTATACCAGTTGCGGGCGCAGGAACTAAACTAAGACCGCATACCTATACGCAACCCAAAGCATTAATTCCTATTGCAGGAAAGACCATCCTCAGTTTTATTGTAGATCAATTAAGAGATGCAGGAATTAACGAGTTCATTTTTATTGTTGGATACCTAGGGGAGAAAATTCAAGATTACGTTAAACAGACTTACCCCGATTTAACCACCCATTTTGTTTTTCAAAATGAAAGACAAGGAACAGGACATGCGATTGAGTTAACCAAAAATATTGTGGGTGAAGATGAGGTATTTGTTGTTTTAGGTGATACTATTTGCGAGTACGATGTAAAAGAAGTAGTAGACAGTCCGTATAGTATGTTGGGGGTAAAGAAAGTGGATGATCCAAGAAATTTCGGAGTGGCTTCTATTGGTGAAGATGGATTTATAGAACAAGTAGTTGAAAAACCTTCCATTCCTAAAAGCAATATGGCATTGGTTGGTTTGTATAAAATTAAAGAGACCCATTTCTTATTTGAATGCCTGCATCATTTATTTATGCAAGACATCAAAACACAAGGTGAGTACAACTTAACCGATGCCTTGGATTGCATGATTAAAAGAGGAGCCAAATTCCAATCCTTTAAAGTGAAGAGTTGGTTCGACTGTGGTAAAAAAGAGAGCTTATTAGAAAGCAATGCAACATTGCTTAAAAAGTTTGGAGGAAATATTCAATATATCCACGACTTTAAAGATACCATCATCATACCGCCGGTAAGCATTGCACCAGGATGTGATATTTCTCATTCCATCATTGGTCCACATGTGGCCATTGGTGCCAATACCACCGTTAAACATTCTATCATCCGTGATAGCATTATTGGATCTTATACCAATTTATTTGAAGTGGTTTTAGACAATTCATTAATTGGAAGTGATGCTTCTGTAAAAGGATTGAGTAGAAGTTTAAATATTGGAGATAATACAGAAATTGATTTTGGTTAAATGGATGGAATAGCCCCAACACAGGCGTTGAATTCATTCACCATTTCAGCAACAATTTCACCCGCAGGTTTTATTTCGTTGATTAATGCGGCTACCTGACCAATTTCTAATTCGCCTTCCGCAAGGTCTCCTTCGAACATGCCTTTTTTAGCTCGGGCTCTACCTAACAAATGGGTTAATTCTGCTTCATCAGCTCCTCTTAGTTCTGCTGCTGCTACTTGATGATAAAATTCATTTTTTAACAAGCGAACAGGAACCAATTTTTTCATGCTCAATTGGGTATCTCCTTCGCCAGCTTTAACCACTGCCTCTTTAAATTGAACATGTGAAGAAGCTTCCTGACTGCAAACAAAGCGACTACCTACTTGAACGGCATCAGCACCTAATGCAATGGCAGCATACATTTGCTGACCGGTAGCAATACCGCCTGCTGCAATTAATGGAATACGAATTTGTTTTTTTACCGCAGGAATCAAAACAAGGGTAGTGGTTTCCTCTCTTCCATTGTGTCCACCCGCTTCAAAGCCTTCCGCAACCACTGCGTCACAGCCAGCGTCTTGCGCTTTTAGTGCAAACTTAGAACTGCTTACCACATGTACTACTTTAATACCTTGTTGTTTAAATAAAGGAGTATAGGTTTTAGGATTACCCGCACTTGTAAAAACAATGGGTACTTTCTCTTCAATAATGATTTGAACAATTGCATCTAAATCTGGATAGAGCAAAGGAATATTTACCGCAAATGGTTGATGGGTGGCTAATTTACATTGTTGAATATGTTCACGTAAAACAGCAGGATACATGGAACCAGCACCAATGATTCCTAACCCTCCGGCATTGCTAACTGCACTAGCTAGTTTCCAACCACTGGCCCAAATCATTCCAGCTTGAATGATGGGATATTTTATGCCAAATAATTGGGTGATGCTCGATGGGTTGCCAATCAATTGCATGGTAATTATTTATGTAAGTAAAAAGAATTGGCCTGAGACAAACAAGTTACTACCAAATCATTGATGCAAACATGCGCAGGTAAAGTGGAAACATAATACACGATTTCAGCAATATCTTTTGCTTCCAAAGCTTTATATCCATCATATACGGCAGATGCTTTTTGATCATCCCCTTTAAATCTAACCAAAGAGAATTCAGTTTCAGCAGCGCCAGGATGAATAGCAGTTACTTTAATTTGATGCGGTAATAAATCGATGCGCATGGCTTTACTAATCGCATCCACTGCATGTTTTGAGGCACAATACCCATTGCCATCTTTGTACACTTCTTTGCCAGCAGTAGACCCAATATTAATGATATGCCCACTTTTTTTTGCAATCATCAATGGCAACACTGCTTTGGTAACATACATCAATCCCTTGATATTGGTATCAATCATGGTATCCCAATCGTCTAAGTTAGCTGTTTCAAAAGAATCACGACCCAATGCTAAACCAGCATTATTTAATAGCACATCAATGGATTGCCATTCTGCTGGTAATTGGTTGATGGCAGCAAATACTTCTTCTCTATTTTGAACATCAAAACAAAGGGTATGTATATGAACTCCGTAAGTAGTTTGAAGTGAACTGGCAAGTTCAGTAAGTCTGTCTTGTCTTCTTCCGGTAATAATGCAATTCCAACCAGCAGCAGCAAAATGTGTTGCAGTTGCTTTACCAAAGCCAGCAGTAGCACCAGTAATTAAAATTATTTTACTCATAGCTACAAAAATAAACTATCTAATAAGTACAGCAGTACCTTTTTTATAAACACGCTTACCTAAGTAGTCTATTCCTTCTGCTTGAAATACATAAGTTCCAGAAGGTTGTGGTTCCCCATTATAAGTGCCATCCCATCCTTTGTTTAATTCGGTGGTAGAATAAACACGTTGCCCCCATCTATTATAAATAGTGAAATAATTAAGTTTGGAAATGCCCACGGTAACAGGTCTTAATAGATCGTTCTTTCCATCCCCATTGGGCGTAAAGCCAGATGGGATATAAATTTCAGGGCCACCTGTAAATACTTTGACTTTTACCTGGTCCTCACTAAAACAACCACCATCTCCAGTAACTCTTACGGTGTAGGTAATTGAATCGGTGGCTGAAGTTAAGGTAACAATTGGATTGGCTATGGTTGGATCATTGAGGCCGGTTGTAGGAGACCAACTGAATTTTCCTACGCCAGTTGCATTCAATTGGATCGGTTGGTCTGGCAAAGCAAAAGTATCAGGTCCAGCATTGACATTAATTGGAGGAACTACTCTTACGATGATGGTATCTGTTACCGATTTATTACAACCTACCGTATCAGAAACGGTTAAAGTATATGCAGTAGTTCTAGAAGGACCTGCTATTGGATTCAAAGTAGCAGCGTTAATCATTGAATTAGTTGGAGACCATTGAAAACTACTGCCCACAATATTGGCAGGAAGGTTGAGTCGATTACCAAAACAAATGACTGTATCTGGTCCAACCCTTACTTGAGGATAGGGCGCAACATTAATGCGAACCGAATCTCGGGCCTGGCAATAACCCAAGTTGGCAGTCACATAATAAGTGTCGTTTTGCAAAGGAGCTAATCTGGGAAATTTAACAGGATCAACAGGTGCACCGGAAGCAGAAGTCCATTGATAACTTAAAGCATCGCTGACTGTTTGTAATTGAATAGTATCCGTTCTACAAATGGTGGTAGATGGTCCTGCATCAACCGAAATAAAATCCAACACATTCACTGTAACGGTATCTTGATTGATACAACCATTGTTATTGAGTGTAATAATATATCGAGTGGTATCCACTGGATACACCAATGGATTGGAAATATTTCTGTTTGATATTCTAGATAAACTTGAAGGTAAGTCGGTGGTCCAATTAATGATACCAGCACCAATATTGGCAAACAAAGGCAAGGTGTCGATACTACAAATTAGGGTGTCTTTAAAAGCTAAATTCAACAAAGGCCTGTCTAGTACAACAAAGGGTTTGGTGATGCTATCGATACAACCTTTACTATTGGTAACAATTAGTTTAACATTGGTACTAACAGGTGCGGGATATTTCCAAACACTATCTTTTGCAATGGTGGTATCTGCAAGGGTTGTATTATCTCCAAAATTCCATCTCCAACTGTTGACTGTTCCATATCTACTAAGCGTAGCGTCTCTAAAACTATATTCATTTAAATAGCAAGTACCAGTAATATTAAAATCAGGAGTAAATCCAGGGTAAATACGCACTTCCGCAAAAGCAGAGTCTTGACATCCCCCCGTATTGGTCACTTTTAATTTTAATTGATAAGTACCGGTATCTGCATAGGTGTAAGTAGGTGTTGGATTGGTTGAAATATCGGTGGTACTATTGGTTACGCCAAAATCCCAGAGATAATTAGATACCGATCCAGTTGATTCATTTTGAAAAGTCAATGTAAACCCATTGCAAGAAATATAGGTTGGTTTTAAGTCTGCAGCAGACAAGGAACAGTCTGCCACTTGAATATGAATTTCTTTTTTGGTTTCACCAATTTTTACTCCATTCCTGAATTCACTTGCACACACTGCAACAATATATTGACCAGGACTACTTGGTGCAATCCCATTGATTAATCCAGTAATTGGATTAATGGTTACCGAACCAGACAAGGGTGAACTTCCGTCAAAAGGACTTTGATACAGTACGGGAGCATAGGGTGGGGGTGTTGGTGGGTTTGGCTGAGCACCACTTGGTGTATTGGCACTTCCTCCTATTAGCCCATCGCAAAAGGAATAAGATAAACTATCGCCATCGCTATCTATTGCACTAAAGTCGAAAGTGAAGGGCGCATTAAAACAAACAATGGCTGTATCTTTTTGCGCAAAAACCGGGCTGCTATTGTTTGCGTAATTGGTACCGTTGATGGTGCCCGGAATTGTATTGGTATAACTGATTCCGATGGTACTCGATAATGCCCCTACATTGGTGATATTGGCAATTCTACAGCAACGTTGAACGGACAGCATATATCCTTCGGCAGTATTCGGTAAATCAACTTCGGTAGTATATCGATCAATGCGATAACAAACAGGGGGCGGGTTCGTTAAGCAGGGATCGTAGGTGGTTTTATTTGGATTATCAGTACCTGATCTTGGAATGGTAATCGTAGTAACCAAAATGTTGCTCAGTCTGCTAAATATACCAAGATAAATTTGGGGGTCAATTTGTGCACCCGTAGAAGAACAATCCAAATATTGTCTAACCGTTATCCGATATCTTGAAGTATTTGCAGCTCCACCATCACCCAAATATTCATATTGAATCCATCCCCCTTTTAAATGCGCTGCATTCAGTTGGCTGAATAATAAACTAGTAATTAAAATCAAAAAAACTTTTCTACCCATACAGAAGAGCAAGTTAAAGCAATAAGAAACAAAAAAAGGATTAGGAGTTGCCTGAACTCCTAAAAAACCGTTAAAGCAATTGCTATCGAATTAAAACAGCGGTTCCTTTTTTGTAAACGGTTTTGCCAGTAAAGTCTTTTCCCTCTGCTTGAAAAATATAGGTTCCGGTAGGTTGTTGTTCTCCATTAAAAATTCCATTCCAACCCTTACCCATTTCTGAAGTACTAAAAATAAGCTGGCCCCAACGATTGTAGAGTTTAAAATAAGTTAGTTGAGATATGCCAATCGGAATAGGTCTTAGTACATCATTTTTGCCATCCCCGTTCGGTGTAAAACCAGAAGGGATATAAATATCAGGGCCGCCTTTGTACACCAAAACTTTGATGAAGTCTTCACCAAAACAAGCATTCCCATTATCACCTCTTACCCTATAAACGATTGAATCAATATTGCTTCCCAATTGCGCGATAGGATTGGCAGTGGCAGGTTCAGACAAACCAGTGGTTGGGAACCATTGATAATTCGTTGCACCAATGGCATTGAGTTGTAAAGGTTGATTGGTGCTGACTACTGTATCATTGCCCGCAAAAATGACTGGGTTAGTGGCCACTTGCACCAAAATACTGTCTACCACGGTTTTAGGACAACCCAATGTATCGGTAACCCTTAAATAATAACGGGTTGTTTTGGATGGAGCTACTAAGGGTTGTAAGGAACTGGGATTAAACATATTGAGTGCAGGAAACCATTGAAAACTTGCACCCGTAATACTTGCATTGAGTTGAACTCTTTTGCCAAAACAAATAAGGGTATCATTATTTACATTAGCTACAGGATATGGAACTGTTCGAATGGCAATACTGTCTTTGTCTTGGCATTTACCCAAGTTGGCAGTTACATAATAAGTGGTATTAGCGCTGGGTTTTACAAAAGGATTTTTGACGGATGGAATGGATTCGTTTAAACTATTGGTCCATTGGTATTGAAGTGCGTCGCTTTTAACACGCAATTGAATGGTATCATTTAAACAGATGGTGCTATCTAAACCAGCAGTTACTTTGATAAAGGGTAAAACATTTACGGTGATGGTGTCCTTACTAATACATCCATTGTTGTTAATACTTACAATGTATTGAGTCGTGTCTTTCGGATAAACAATTACATTGGCCGTATTGGTATTACTGATATTCAAATTGGGTTCCCAATTAAAAATGCCAGCACTATTTACATTGATGGGTAAACTATCAATGCTACAAATCAATGTGTCTTTAAAAGGAACTTGTAATAAAGGCTTCTCCGAAACGGATAAAGATCTAAACAATGTGTCTATGCAACCTTTAGAATCTCCTACAATCAATTGCACTGTTTTAAGTGAAGGCGTTTGGTATTTATAACTTGCATTTTTTAAACGAGACGTATCGTTGGTAACAGATTCATCACCAAAATCCCATTTCCAAAAATTGATATTTCCGTAAACAGAACTGCTTATATCAGTAAAAGTATAAGGGTTTAAAAAGCAACTCCCTCCAATATTTAATGCAGGCTTGAAACCTGGGAATACCCTAACTTCCACACTGTCAGAACCAATACAACCTTTGGGCCCAGTTACTGTCAATAATGCTTTATATACGCCAGTGTCTTTGTAAGTATGTTGAACTGATCCAGATTGCGGATAAGTGTTGTTGATAGAATCGCCAAAATTCCAAACATAATTGGTAATGGCAGAAGAACTGGACCCATTTTCGAATAAGACAGTAAAATTATCACACTGAATAATTTTATCTGGCAAATTGGCTTCAATAAAATCACAACTCTGCACGGCCATAATAAAATCTTTACGATGTTCTGTAAATGGTCTTCCATTTCTCCATTCTGTAATGCAAACATTGACCACATAGTTTCCCGAAGGGGGAGCAAGGCCGCTGATTACGCCAGTTGCTGGGTCTATACGCACATTACTACCCAAGGGTTCTAAGCCGCTATAAGGAAAACGATAAGGCAAAGGATTTTGAGATAGCGAATTGGGTGGAGCAGTATTGTTATTTCCTCCAGGAGAACTGAATGCATCGCAAAAGCTATAAGTGAGGGAATCTCCATCCGGATCAATCGCACCAAAATCTAAAATGAATTGTTTTTGCGAACAAATCAATGCAGTGTCTTTTACATTAAACTGAGGGCTGCTATTATTGCCTCCAGGCAATGCAATTCTACCTGGAATTTTAGTTACATAATTGCTGCCCACGCCTGTAGGTATAGATAAATTGGCTATAAAATCTGCTCTACAACAACCCAATCTAGATAAAGTATATCCGGGTGAATTATTGGGTAATACAATGGAAGCGGAATACAAAGCAACTTGATAACAAGCGCCTACATTTCCCACCAAGCAAGGGAAAGCAGCCGTATTTAAACTGATGGTATTCACTGCACCAACCCTAGGTAAAAATAAAGTTCTAAAAAGCACTTCGCTTTCATAAATACCAACATTGGCCTGCTCGTTTTCTAAAGTGGGGCCAGAAGAATTACATTCTCTAAATAAGCGAAGCGTAATGGTATACACACTATTGTTGGCATTAGAGGGATCCGCTCCTGTATAAGTATAATACAGTTCACCACCTGCTATATGTCTTGCAAAAGAAACAGTACTACTCAGTACCATCAAAAGCAAAAAACAATATATTCTCATATTAAGTGATCAAATGAATGAACCTAGATAAGTGTTGGTTCATTACTTGGGGCGCTTCAAGCATGCCCATATGGCCTACACCCTCTATTACCTCAAGATACGATTTAATAGGAACTGTTGCCTGTACTTGAATATCTGTTAAAGGAGCAGCAATATCTTCGGGCCCAGCAACAAACAAAATGGGAAATAAAGCCGATTGGAGTACTTCGGTTTTGTTGGTTCTTTGCATCATTGCTTTGGTGTAACCAACCAATACTTGTGTTTTAAATGCTTTGCTTTGTTCAATCAATTGTTCAATAATGGATGATTGAGATGCTTTAAATTTTTTGCCAAATAAATTGGGCATGCTGGCTTTGAAAAATAAATAGCCATTGTTTTCTTCTAAAAATTGAATACTCTTTTGTCTTACTATTTTCTTTTCATCGCTGTCTGCATAAGCGGTACTATGCACCAATCCAAGGCCAAGTAATTGGGAAGGAAATAATTGTGCAAATGCTAAACTAATATAACCTCCCATACTATGTCCCAAAAGAATACAAGCATTCACGTTTTCTATAACTAATAACGCATGAATGCTTTTTGCCAATGATTCCATGCTCATATGAGGCAACCATTCTTCTTCTCCTTTTGGGGTAATGGTCGATTTTCCTGAGCCAGGTAAGTCTGGAACAATCAATAAGCAATGATTGGCTAAGTACTCCACTTGGTTTTCCCAAATTCGACTGTCTTCCCCGTAGCCATGCAATAATACAACGGGTGTGCCCTTTCCATAAATGGTATAACTCAATAAGTAATGGGGATGATTAATTTGTTTTTCTTGCATGGCTACTCTTTTTGTAGAAGTAAACTACAACAAAAAAAGCAGCAAACGCAGTGGCGATTTTAAAGATCAAATCTCCGTAACGTACATAGAAAGTAATGGAATGTTCAGCAGGAATAGCCATTTTGATGGCGCCTTTTTTATCCCAATCTAAAGATTGAACTATTTCTCCGCGAGGGTTAATAAAGGCAGAAATACCCGTGTTGGCAGAACGAGCCACCCATCTTCTGGTTTCAATGGCCCTCAATTTAGCATAATACAAGTGTTGATGGTGTCCAGGCGTATTGCCCCACCAACCATCATTGGTCATAATGGCCAACATACTTGCACCGCTTTTAACATAGTTGGTGACGTATTCACCATAGATACTTTCATAACAAATAATAGGTGCTGCATATAGATGGGCTATATGGTCTCTAAAAACAACCGCTGTATCAGAAACTCCATAACCACCGGTAGAACCACCAAACTGTTCAAACACAGGAGCCATAAAACGTAGAAAGGAGGGAAGTGATTCTACACCAGGTACCAGTTTGCTCTTGTTATAATAAACAGGTTCTTTATTCGCCCTTAAACTAACTGCAGCATTAAATGCATCATAGTAAATTCCATCATTGGTTTTTCTTGCTGTTTTAGTAGCAGCAGTAGTTCCATATTGTTTGAAAGTTTCAATACCCGAAATCAATTGTATAGAAGGATGTGCTGCTAAAAATTGAAAAATGGGTTGATAATATGGATTCGTTTTGATATTGTCTTGCCAATCAGCAGCACTCATAGCTGTTTCAGGCCATATCACCATGCTGGTATTGCTGTCGATGGCATTTGCTGATAATTGAACCAATCTATTTACTTGATCGGCAGTAGTTAAACTTTCAAATTTTTGATAGGGATCAATATTGGGTTGAACCACCACCACATTCTCTTTAGGTAAAGCATTCCTTTCTTTTGGTGTTAGTTGAAAACTAATCCAACCTACCATCAACCAGATGAGTAAAATAGCACTACCAAAAATACCTGCACGTGATGGCGCTTTTTTTTGAATGGCTACTAAAAGTTGAAAGCCCAAGATATTGATGA